>ENA-OUQK01000001-OUQK01000001.1-human-gut-metagenome-genome-assembly--contig:-NODE-1-length-235012-cov-19.764229_pt1 | contig 235012 bp, 240 predicted proteins | sample MGYA00237954_ERZ548842 | MGnify/ENA primary metagenome ERZ548842 (study PRJEB26490, sample SAMN05194704) | human gut metagenome | biome: terrestrial biome; feature: human-associated habitat... | reverse complement strand
TGCCCCCAGCAGGGAGTGGGAATGAAAGTTAAGAACAAGCCTTGACACAGTTTAATTTACACCCCCGGCATTCTCGCATTTTTAGGTTGTATATACTGGAAATTAAAGTTACACAAACGTTCTTAGTTTTTTCTAATGTTTTTATTTGGTTATTGATTTATAAACAAAAAGGGGTGACCGCACGCGATGTGTAGCCACCCCTAAACATATAGATAATGCACAGAAATTATTCTTCAGCTCCCTGGAGGAACTTGATACCATACTTCGTCTCGTAGTGTTTCTGCTGCTCTTCTGTCAACATTTTGGTTTCGCTGTCGTAGAACACGGTAAGCAGCTCTCCGTAATCTTTGTCGTAGAAGTAGTTGTATTTATTGCAGAGATAGTTCCTTGCACAGAGACATCTGCTCGGAATGGTCTTGAACTTGCGTCGTGTCTTCTGTTTTATTCCATTCGTTGCTCTGTACCTGTCAAGCCTCAGCGTCTTTTTTAGAGATTCAGAACGTTTAGCTATTATCTCCGGTCTTATTATTGCCTGTGCACATTTCAACCGAAGTCTTTCTTCCGTTTCCTGGGTATGAGTAACGCCAAGTGCCTTTGCTATGCTTGTTACACATGACTTTGTTATTCCAAGTTCTTTGGAAATTTCAGAAGAAGAGTAATCCGGATATAGCTTACGGACAGATTCCCTGATCTTCTCTCTTTGCTCTTTTCTTGCGTCCTTGAACGAATCCCCATGCAGCCTATGTAGCCACCAGTAAACAGTCTGTACTGCGCAACCGAAGCTCTTGGCCATTGCGTAAGGAGATTCGTAAGGGTGTTCCTTTATATACGTTTTCTGTTCATCTGTGATATTCATGTATTACTTTTTATCAGAAGAGCCGTAGCCGTTATCGCCGCGCTCTGTTTTGTTTAACTCATCCGTCTCTATAAACATGATGTTGTCACAAGTTTCAAGATGAAATTGTACCACTTTGTCGCCAACCTTATATCGCGGCATTTTTGGAAATACGTGATAGAATACAGCAGAAATCTCGCCTGTATAATTGTCTATTGTACCAATACCGTTACTAAGAATCATTCCTGTATTACATATAGAAGAACGTGAACGAAATGTAAAACATCTTGAAATGTCAACAGGTTTCTTTTGGTCTTCAATCTGTAAAGCGAATCCTAGACCATACTTCCATACATTAGGGTAAATCTCCATTTCTGATACAGCATAGCAGTCGTAGCAGAAATCATCATCGTGCGCCTTGGTTGGCATAATAGCATTCTCGTCTGTTTTCTTGAACAAAACTGGTTCACCAATAACTTCGGTAAACCGGTTCATTATTACACCTCCAACATTAACTTTACCGTAGAAAATATCGGCAGGGCGCGTCCAAATCTTGTGTTCACCATAGAGTGCCATATAAACAACTTCTTTCTCCTGAGTTTCACTATTAGTGACCTCAGTAATAAATCTGTAATAACCTCCTTTAAAATGTCTGTAGATCTTTTCCATTTTAATATTTAAAGTTTAAAATTCATGTTCATCACATACTTGGTCGCAAGATGATTCATGCTCGTTATTACTGCACCATCCTACACCATAAGCGTCTTCGCTATCAAACCAATGACAGTTACCGCAACATTTTTCTTCATTCATACGCTGTACTGTTTTAATCTTTCTACACTACGGCGAAGGTCTCTCGGACGGAACGGATCCTTTTTATTAAACTTTGCCGCCTCGTTTCTGTACCTACGAGCATTCCAATATTCAACTAAACTTATGGCTTTTGTGATGCGGTGGTCTTTGCAACCATCAAACCCCATACAATACAAATCGTATCGACTATGCCAATAGCCTATCTTTCCATTACGAAAGTTTGGCTTCATTATCTTCTTTGCTAATCTAATCTTCATCCTTACACCTCCTCCCAGTCTGTTGCGAGAATATCCTCAGAATCTTTGAAAACACAAGGAAAGAAATTGCCATCGCATACAGCCACAATAGTCTCAGAGATAATATGGATATAAGCTCCACATTCTTTCCAGATTACCCTTCTCACTTTCTTTCCTTCCTTCATTCTTCTCAGAGCCTCCGAGAAGTCAAATATTTCCTTCTTCATTTATTCTATCTTTTTAAGCTTCATACGCTAATTAATTGCCTCCTCAATCGTTTTGAGATAGTAAATTGTATTATTGATACCTGTAAGTTCCTTGCAAGGACTTTGATAAGTCTCAGAGATTTGTTCCAAATCCTCGATAAATTGTTGTAGCTTAATTTTATCCTCCCAATCGAGAACTACTACATTTCTTGTTTCTTTTTTCATACGCTAAAAAGGTATTTTTTTATTACTACTGCGAAAATGCATATGTTTTCTTCTCCACGCCAAATTATTTTCTACTTTAATATGTCCGTCTGGGAATTGATGTACTCTATCCCAATAAGCAAACATAGAGAATATACTTTTCATACGCTATAATTCTTCTTTTTCAAATTCACTCTTTGGGACACGATAACAAACTTCTGCACCATAAGAACGTTTTACGCCTTTTAAGGGCATTAACCTTTCTAGAATATTATGTACCTTAGTGCCTTTTCTAACACTAATAGATATATAATCATATCCATAATTTGCTAGTAATGGCGAGTTGTTTGCCATATACACCTTGCCATTTTTACCAAGATTACTATGATTTCTTGCAGGCTGGTAGTACAACCCGCTAGCCTTATGCTTGATTCTGTAAGGTTTTGCCATAACTACTTACTTTTAAGTTCTTCAATTCTTTTATCACAATTCTTTATCATTCGTCTGAAGAAATTTTTTCTCTTCTCCATGACGAAGATTCGGTCGTACTTACCAACATAATAATCTCCTGACAAGAGGTCATCAATGTGTATTCGTACAACGTCTTGCGACCAGTTATCTATAAATAGATAATAGGTTTCACGATTAGGGTGTACCATAAGGTACTCGTAGAAGTGGAAATTATCATTTTTAATAAATGTCACTCCGCAACCTTTTGTTAACTGACTTATGTCTTTTAATACTTCCATATCTATTTCTCCTTTGCTTTAACGTTATACACTCCATCAATGACTTCCACTTCATAACAATCTGGACAATAGTGTTTACCATCTATCATTTCCCAGTCTGAGTAGTCACCAATATCGACTTCTTTGTTGCTGAATAGTGCAGAGCAAGTATCTGTGCCACCAAACACTTCTCCGCATCTATCACAGACAATCTGATACATTGTAATCGGTCTATACATTAGCTATTCTTTCTTCCCGTATAAAAGTTCAACACTCTTTCTTAGCACTGCCTCTATATGGTCTCTTTCGAGGTCTCTAGGCTGTCTAAGAAGCCATTCTATATCTCCGTCTATCAATTCTTGATAGGCTTCCTTACATATTTGCATGCTCATATTTATCTCTTCCAATATTTACCAATTAAATAACCGATAACTCCACCCATAAAAGCTGTAAATAGAACAACTATGGTAAGTACAACATAAAATCCAAACATAAGCTATTCTTCTTTAAGTTCTACCGGCTCATCGCTCCAAGACAATTCTCTTCCGATGAGCTTCTTAACGCTTCCATGCGGAAGAACCATTTTATCACCCCACCATTCTCCATGTTTCTCACATCTTTTTGGTTTATACCAAAAAGCTTTTTCTATACCATCATAATCAACGGCAAGCCATATACTATAATTTTTAGGTAGTGCCATAACAATATTATTTTAGATTAAACTGCTTTGATAAGAATGAATCATTCTTTATCAAGTTGATAATTTCTTCTTCTGTATGAATGCCTTTCCAAAACAGTTCGGTATGATCACCAACTCTGTCTTCATCTACAGAGAACGGAACACCATAATTTGTATAAACCTCTCCGTGATGTTTGATAACGTGGCGACCAGGATTCTTTCGGATATTATTTATCCAAGTTTCATTATCGCATTCGCACCATATCTCATACTCTGCCCCTGTCAGCGTTTTGTCAATACCAATAGGATAATGCCCGGAACACCCATTTGTTCCAAAGTAAATTATTTCTGCCATATTCTTTTCTTTCACCCTCTCCCTTTTACAGGAGAGGGTGGTTAGTTAATCTGTTGCAACTTCCCAATCTTCCGCAAACACATCAGATGAAGAAGGAACCCATGAATCAGCCCTACCATCCGGATTGATAATCAACATTTGGTTGGTATAATCAATGTGGGGATTCTCACGCTTCATCAGAATGTCCTTAGCAATCTGTGGCAATGACTGCATCTTAGGAATGATGTCACCAGTGATATGAGCAGGAACCTGCTTCACGATAAACAATCCCTTACCATTCCATCCCTTGCGTCTTACCGCAAGACCAGCCTTCAACAAGTTAATAGCTCCGCCGAAGTTAACAGATCCTACTTCACGATAGGCTTTCTCAAACACACTCTTTGGAGACCAAGACTTATATCCGTTATCATACTCTACTAAGTAGCCATCTTCATCATCGGTTGCTGGCTTAATTTCTCTACCAAGCACTTTCTGTGCTTCTGTCATAGTCATGGGCTCTGCCATAATGACCTTTGTACCAATAAACTTTTTCATAATTACCTTATATTTATATCCCATAAGGGATGGTTAGTTACTATTCAAATACACTTTCAAATTTTGGATTATCATCATTGTGACAATCTGATTCTTCTACTTTTTTATTATAAGCATCACAATAAAAACTATCTTTTAGTTTCATGTGCTTACAGCAAAAACAAGATGGTACAATATCCATATTACTACTATTTATGCCCGAAGGCGTTAAACATCAATCTGATTTGCACACTCTTCTGTTTCATCAGGAACAGATAACTCATCCCACATATCACACTTATCTTTATCATTGTAGATACAAGGTCTGTGACATATTCCTCTAATATCTTCTCTTAACATACCTACACCTCCATTTCGTGATTAATACCAATACCGAAGAGAAGATGCTGTAAATCGGAAACACTTCTTACGTCTCTTAGCCATACTACATTATTATGTACAACTTTGTAGGCAGAGTATTTCTCATATTTGCATTCTAAGAATATATGGTAGCTATCATTAAAGTAATTCTCTTCTTCTTTTCTCCATCCATTCTTATCTAGAATCTCAGGAGTAAGTGGAATCGGAACAATATCCTTAACCCAAGCGCAGCTATCGCCTAAGAGATAGCCTTTCTCTCCAAATACCGCACCTTCGATGTTCTCTAAGCGAACAACACATTTCAGAACCGTTCCATCGTCTAACTTCAAAGTCTTTGATGGGTCAGATGATGTTACTCTGTAAACGACATTCTGTGCTGTACCTAGTGGTACTCCATTTGTCATCACCAAATCTCCTGGAATGTATTCTAACTTATCCATACGCTTAGTCTTTACCATTAATGAAATCCTCATATTCACCTATCGTGATTTCCACGAAGTCTGGATTTTGCTTTTCAGCTCTAATACTATCATCGAAGTAAACGAAAATGCGGTCTTTGTGACGTAAAAGCTGGGTGATGGAGAATCGGCTGACGTGCGGAACTTCGATATTCAGTTCCTTCAATATCTTGAAATGATGAGTAAAGGATTTATATGATGTAAGTACTGCTGCTATTGCCTTACCTTGCTTACTACGCTTGTTAGGCGCAATAGCTATATAGTAACCGTCCTCCAATTTTACACTGTCTACCTTCTTCCACACCTTCTTATCTAACGTATCGTAACGCTCAGAAAGAACCCATATAGCGGTAATCTCGTACTCTCTTGTGAGAGTTCTGTTAGGCTGATAGCCCTGATATTTTTCAAATTTGAAACCTACGGCTTCTTCTACTCTTTTCATGTAGGCTTGATGCTCTTCAAATTCTGCATCGAGAATACTCTTAATGTATTCACAAGCCTTTGTACCTTGTTTTGCTTCGTATAACATATCTCTTTACTTTTTACGATGATTAAACTTCTTTATAGCATCCTTCTTAGAGGCTGCCATAATCTTAACACCCTTGATGGTGAACTCATGCTGTGCCTTTGGCTGACACTTCTGCTTATCAAAAGGAATATTGCCGCTTGGTGCGTCAAGTCTAGGACTTGAACACCCGAAAATATCATCTTGTGCATAAGCTGCCGTAGCAGCCATTATTAAAGCCATTCTCATTAAATTTCTACTCATACGTTTTACTCCTTAACTTCTTTAAAGATTACATTTTTACGGTCTGAGCGTTGTTCTCTTGCGCATGGATATTGTCTCCAAACTTCACAAGCACCCTTACCATCAAAGAAGCAACCTGCACAAGTTACAGTCTTAGTTACAACGATGTCCAAGACTACTCTTTCTCCAACTTTAAGTTCTTTCATTGCTCACCTCCTTTGATAATTAAGTCAAACAATTCATCTGCGTATATCCAACCATTCAAACGGTACGCTTTAACTTCTAATTCCCACATTTCTTGATATGTGCCGCAATCAGTTTTGTACATCATATCGTATAGGTTGTAAAGATTTCTATAACCGCAGTCTCTTGAGTATGCAAGAATCCTTCCTCTGCCAATTTGAGGAACTTCGTTAGCATTGTGAATCAAATCTTTGAATATCTCTTTCTCTGCCCAATCAATGCCATCCAAGAAATGCTTATCGGCATTTTTATCTCTTTGAACCATAAAGCCGTTTTTGCTAACCTTTCTGATTACACGATAGCTTTTGCTTGCGTAATCTCTGGCGGCTTGGATTTTCTTCTTTATGTCTATCATAACTATTACTATATTAAAAAGGTAAATATGGACGTTCAAGAAAACTAAGTAAAACAGCATGTTCTTTATATGCGAAAGAATCAGTTCTTCCCATTCTCTCAAAGCGTTGCATTTGCCTTTTACAATGCTCTATAAGTTCTTTCTTAAAAGATTCGTCCATATCTAGCCCTCCACGTCTTTAGTTGTACCTACCAATGATTCATTGCCGATGTAAGGAATACAGAATTTCCAAGTACAACATGTAGTTACATATCTTCCATCATCTTCTTTAATATGACTAAAGAAACTTGCTCTCCACATATCATTATAACTATCTCTAACTAATACTTTCTCAAAAGGTTTGAATTGGAGTTCTTTTTTAATATCCACAATCTGTTTCTTCTCAGCATCCCAAGCCTTGCCTTTCTTTGCAAGAGCTTCAAAGAGCTGCTGCTTCTCTTCTTCTGTAGATGTACGAGCTGTACAAAAGTCTTTTTGGCAATAACTATCCTCATTAACAATAGCTATGTTACCGTCAAGAAAAACATGACCATAATACTTTTCGTCATCTTCTGCTTTGAAAAGATAGATAAGCTTATCTCCAATATGAGGCATAATGGTGACAACATCCCCATCCTTGAACTCAGACTTTTCAATTTTCAAAGTTTCAAAGTTTAACTTATAGCCTAGTCTTTTCTCTATTTGGCGGATGTATTTCTGAGCGTCTTCTTTGTTTGCTTTGCTGAAATCTGATGTTGGCAATTCGTCTTCATACTCTCCGAAGCACATTGTAATACCCTCATTTTCCCACAGATAATTATTACCATTGAAAGTTTCGTAGGTATCATCATCAAACCCCTCGAAGATAACATGTGCATTTCCATCTTTGTTAACTAGAATGTCTCCTGTATTCCAAGCGAGCTTAGACCAGTCTCGCATTTCTTTGGAAGGAAGGAGAATCTGTAAGCCATCAAGCCAACTTTCTTCTGTACCTAATTTTGAATAATCAAACAAAAAAGTGCTGCCTACTTCATTAGTTGATGTACATTCAATATAAGTGCCAACATCTGTTATGTGAACTTCATCTAACTTTACGTCTATATTGCGTAATAAGTCATACAACTTAGTTCCTTGCGGCTTATCCTTTAGAATTTCCGCTATATTAACCTTTTCTTCCATAACCATTAACTTGCTTTATAAAGATTAAACCACACCTTATTACTCTGTTTACTCTTATAAACATTACCTTCAAGGTCGAAATAAACACGTTTCTTTTGGTTGAACTTCTTCATCATTGGCTGATTATCCTTGTATGTCGTTACATCATACTCAATCAATGAAGAACCACGTTCATTCTTTGTTGGAGGATAACCTGATTCAGGTATGAAACGTACCTCAAATTCTTTATTCCCAATTTCAAAATTTGCTGTAGCCATATTACTTTATTCTTTTGAATTGAACATTCTTTCCGTCTTTTCGCTCATTTGATGCGCACTTGATTCGATTACACATGTCTATATTGATACAGTTTGCAATTTCATCAAAGAAACAACCGCTACAATCGGCTTCCTTGGTCTCAACCACCTTTAATGTGACTTCTGCGCCTACAGGCAAATCTTCCATAATTACACCTCCTAATCGTTATTGCGTTTTAGCTTAAGTTGTCTCATTTTTGCCTTTACTGCACCAACAGATCGTCCTAGAGCCTTTGCAAGTTCTTCATCAGACATCTTATCAAAGTTGCGTGACAGGAAGTTAACCTGGATGCCATTCCAAGGAAGGAATGCGTTATTCTGGTGTTCTTCACCATGATAGTCAACGCCATTAAGCTTCAGTCCTTCGTCGGCAGCTTTGTCTATCCTTTCCGGATTGCATACCTTCATTGCAACAACCTGTAACGCCCGGTAAATCTGACCGCCTTCCTTGAAGTATTCAGCATCCTTGTCCGGTATGAGAATCCTGGCAACCTCTCTCATCGAGGCATACATACCATACATAGACTGTATGAATTCTCCGCAAGGTCTTATGCTGCCGGAACTGATGCCACGTTCACTCATAACGTCATCAAACTTCGTACACATATCGTGCAGCATGATTGACAGGTTGTAAGCTACGCATGCATACGCCTGAAGCTTGTGTTCCTTGATGTTGTTCTTCAGAAGAACGTTATCGGTCGTGTAGAAGAGTCTCTGTATGTCAATCTTCAGGTCTTCCTCCATGCTGTCTGTGATATCAAGCCAGAGCTCGTACTGCGAAATCTCGGTAGTATACTTCTTGAATATACCTATAAGAGTCTCTGAACGGGAGAATGCCTCCTTTATGCGATACTTAAGTTCATGCTTAAACAGGTCCTTCCTCTCACTGAGATTGTCGTGCAAGTCTTTGATTGCCGTCTGTGTGATTGTAGCGAGAGAACCGATAATGAGGTAATAGAGCGAAGTGATATGGTCTACTGTTTCCCTGTCCGGCTCCTTGTAGTTGATGAAGAATGCTCCTTTTGGTGTGAAATTATATGCCGACATTCCTACACCTCCTTCTTTACTGCCAATGCGCAGCTGATACAGAATAGCATCAGGAGCGAAAGGAAAATATGTTCAACCATGAAGCAGATGAACCCGTAACCTGCGATAATTGCTGCGATGATAAGCAGGATCATCACTATTGTATGTTTGTATTTCTTCATATTACTTTGATTTAATGTTTCCGTATGCAGCTACATAGCTATCAAGCTGCTGCGTTGCGTGAACTAGTTTTTGATTGTAGCTATCTCGTTCTGCCCTAGCCTTAGAGATAAGAACGAAGCTAACAATGAATGATATTACTACCGTTATCGCGATGAACAACCAGGGCAGCTTGTGAACTGCCTTGTTTATTGCTCTTCCTAGGTTTCTTACGACAACCCAAGAGTAAACTCCTATGAACACAATCGCCTGCTTGGTGGTTGCGTTAGTAACTTCTGCGATTTTACCTTTGCTTTCTACCATAATCAACTAATTTAAAAGTATTGGTAATCTTCTGAAAATCTCATTGTCTGGAGTCTTAAACTCCTTATCCCACGTACGATACAGAACGTTAAGGTTCAGTTTCTTCGCGATGGGCTTAAATCTTTCCTCGAAAAATGAAATCTGTTCCTTAAACACATACAAGCGGTTACTAGACAATCTAGAAATATTGTTAAGGTAATCACGAGAGGTGCTGTTGGCAATTTTTTCCAAAGCCAACCAGTCTTTCATACTTTTTGGAGAAATACTAAGACCATCAATATAAGAAAAAATATGTGGTAAACGATACATGAGAATGAGTCCACTTGTATAAACGAATATGTTTTCGATGTTCGGAAAATTTTTCTTGACACTGCGGGCGAAATCATCAATGTCGATACTTGCCATGAATGGTTCTCCGCCCGTAATACACAAAGTGTGTATTGTTTTCAATTCCTTAACCGTAGCGACTGGAATTTTCTCAATATCGTACAGTTTATTGCAGCATAATTCACATTTGTAGTTGCATTTGCTAAGAATCATCAAATGCATGATTTCTGGTTTCACTTTTCTTTCTGCCATAATTCTAAAATTTACTTGGTTCGGTTGCACCAGTTATCGGTAGATTGCCAATAACCGGCTAACCATATTTCTTTCTTTGTCGCATCAGGATGTTCATTGATCCATTCCTCTGCCATTTTACTTACGTCTGCCATTTTTGTCTCGTTTTGATTCTTTTTCAAGTTTTCTCTTTAGCTTTTCAAGAGGGGATTCTTTCGGGTCTATGCCTACCCTGCGGCAATACTCTTCGTAGGATATAGCGTTCATCCTAGCCTTCTCATCCTCTATCTTCTGCTTGTCGAGGTTTCTCTGGCTGTCTATTTCGGCTCTCTTTTCGTATACCTTGCACATATACTTGTCGAGAGCTATAAAAAGTCTCTGAGGATTCACGGTCTTGCCAACATAGATTTCACCATATTCACCCATAGAGAACTCATAGAAGAACCTTGTGAGCTCGCTAGGTGTAACATGGTAGTACTCCTGCCTGATTCTCTGAGCAATCGCCTTAAACTGGTAAGGAGTAGTGACATCGAACGCGCCAAGGACCATAAATAAGTCTATGACCATTGTTCTAATCCACCATTCGCTTGCCCCATCCTTGAAATACTTATCGATTTCCACAAACGAAAGACCGCCGTTCTTTACAGAGTCGTATACTGTAGGAACACTGCTGATTCTTTTCTGAAGAGTCGGGTATTTGTTTAAGAACAAAGCGTATTGCGCGCCAAATTCTTCGATTGCTTTTTTGTACTCATCCGGCAAGGATTGAGTTAATCTTGTTGTAAGTTCGTTGCTGTTGTTCATAACTATTCACACCATTATTTTTAGGAGCGAACAACCCTGTATAGTTGTTGCCCATAGAATACTCAACGATAACCTTTGCGTATTCGGGATTTCCGCTTGACAACTGTAGAAGTTTCTTTTTAAGAGCCTCTAACCCACGTGGCTTGTAAGTCTGACGTTTTTCTTTCTTGTATGCGAGCCACATTTCAAGAGCTTCTTTGCAAGGATAATATTCTTCTTGTTTTTGCTCTGTAGTAATCTCGAAATCCGACAAATCGTTGCCTAACGAGAACGCTGCACCCATGCAAAAGATTTTCTGCTTTTCCAAGTCATTCGGGAATAGCTCGCCTGACTTCTGACGTATATTAGTTGGTAACATCATAAGCTATTGTATGTAATTTTGTTGTCTTTCTATATCATGTTGAATATGAAGTAGTGCGATATATTCATCAGAATCAGGAAAATCAAATCCAGCTTCCTCTTTTGCCCACGATTTGAAATCAGAAATTGATTTGCTCATTTCGTCTTTCGTAAGGTCAGCAGAAGAACGGAGATACTTATAGCATTCTCCTGTTAATTTATCAATCCCTTCTCTGAGGAATATATCTTTATTCACTACCAGCTTATAGAAATGCGTCTTAACTTCGTCTAGAGTGTAGCCGTATTGGAGACCGAATGCAGATAGGAGCAAATGAAGATAGGCATTCTGCTTCAAAGAACGTCCACGTTTTTCTTTCAGCTCTACCATCGCGCCTTTGTTCTCCAACTCGGCTACTTTTGTTCTAAACGTTTCAAGTTCAAACACATTTTTCAGGTTGAACCACATAAGCGTTGAATGCTCGTTTGATTAATTCTACACTAGAAGGGAAGGTCATCAGAGTTCCCTCGTTGCTGTGCTTGCTGCTGTGCAGACTGCTGTTCAGGTGGAAACAGATTTTGCTGATTCGTCGGGTTTGCCACGCCAGCAGCATTAGCAGAACTTGCCATAGCTTGTTGTGACACCTTAGTAACATTCCAGGCACGGATGCTGTTGAACCAACGGCCCTGATACTCGTGAGCATCAATATCGAAAGAAACTAGGATTTCCTCACCACTATGAATGTTGAACTGAGCCAGACGGTCTGCTCCAAAAACATCAAAGGCCATCTTCTTAGGATATTGCTCTTGTGTTTCTATTACATAAGTCTGAGACTTCCACTCACCTCTTGCAGAAACGCCGCTTCTTTCAGGTAAAACGGCAATAACTTTTCCTTGAATTTCCATTATTTTTTATTTAAAGAATTTTGTAAAACCAAATCGGCCAGCTCGTCAAAATAAGCTGCATCCTTGATAGCGGAGTCCTGTTCGCCCGTAACTTTTGATGCTATTGAGCCTTTCTGCATAATCAAGCTATAAAGATAGCCATCGATGGTATTTGCGCCCATAAGAATCCACGATGTAACCGCATTCTTCTGGCCGTTACGATAGGCGCGGCATTCGCACTGCGACAAGTCCGCCATCGTCCATGGGAGCTCGACGAACACCACATTGGAAGAAGCCGTAAGCGTAAGGCCTACGCCTGCTGCCTTGATGGAGCAGATGATGATTCTCTTTTTCCTAGCCTGAAAAGAATCGATAGCCCACTGCTTCTGCTGCTGGCTATCGGAACCGGTTACGGTGCAAACCTCATCCGGGAACTCTTTCTTGATTGCACTAACGACATCACGATGCTCGGCAAATACGATTATCTGTTCTTCGGTATCATGGAGAAACTCTATAGTCGCCTTCATCTTCCCTCGCCCGGATATCGAGCGAAGGTTCATAAACCTGACAAGAGCCTTCATTCTAAGCTTTTTCCTAGCCTCTTCCTCGGAGCAGCTCTTGTATTCGAGAAGGAACGTGAGCAGGTCTTTCTGACAGGTATCGTACTCTTCCTGCGTTTCCGGGTCGAGGGCGACACTGATGGTCGTTCTGGTCAGATCCGGCAAATCCTTAAGAACATCTTTCTTTTCTCTGCGGAAGTAGCACGTTTCGTGTATCTTCCGGTTAAGCTCTTCAAGATTCTCATTCTCGCCGTACCTGTTACAAAAATCGCCAAACCCTCCGAACTCGTCGTTCAGACGACCGAGGATAGCAAGCTGGCAGGCCAGGTCTGTTGCGTGATTGACAACGGGCGTACCTGTAAGCTCATAGATATACTCCTTACCCTGGCACAGTCCCATGATGATTTTAGACTGCCTTGTTGATGGATCCTTGACTCTTGCAGACTCGTCGATAATCACAGACTTGATAATCTTCAGTTCATCACGAAACAGGAAGTTTTTCAGCCGTAACGGTTTCGGACCGAGGCTTACGACGAAGTATTTTGCAAGCGACTCGTAATTGCATATCACTACATCATACAGGTTCATCTTAGTAAGATGGTATCCGTATGTCGCATTAACGGAATCGGTAAGAATGAGAGGCCGGAGGTTCGTAAACTTCCTTATCTCTCGTTCCCAATTAACCTTAAGTGCAGCAGGGCAAACAACAAGGCAGGGAGTTGCCTTTGCACGTTCAATGGCGACGATAGACTGAACCGTCTTACCGGTTCCCATGTCATCGCCATTGATACAGCGCTTCATGGCAAGCTCCATGCGCACACCTTCTTCTTGATAATCGTATAATTTCGGTTTATCTGACATAATAATAAATTATAATAAACACCACATGCGGAAAGCCCATTCAAGAGCCTTCTCCCTACCACGCAAATACAACTCGTCACCACGTTCAATCTTCTTATAGAATACTTTCTTCTTGGTCTTGGAGACCGCAAAGATAAAGTCCATGTTTCCGTATCTTGGGTCTATACTGTGCGTAAGATCCATATACCATGCACGGCTTCTATCCCAATCGACGAAATCAATCTGAGCTTCAAATTGTTCTTGTGACGTAGCTGCGGTGGTCTTCAAATCACCGCCGAACTCCCCGAGCCACCAGTCAAACTTGCAGCGTACCGGAAGTTCGAACTCGAAGCCCTGGTATTCCATCTTCATATGCGGATTGATGAATGTTTTCTGACCGACCGCATTCTTCAGGACGAAATCAAGGAACCTATCCTTCGTTGCCTGTTTCTTCAGAACAGCAAGCCGGTCTAGCCCCCATTTCCAATCCTTCTCCGTATATTTCTCGTCATCGACCGTCATGGCGTAATGATTGCACTTTTCTGGTTCGGTAACGAGAGCGTCAACGAGAGTTCCGAGATGGAAAGCCTTTCTCTTGTCCTCTTCCTTTACGAAGTTGAGCTGCGGGTTCAGGGCAAATTTCAACGCAGTGAGGTCCGAATTGGAGACCTCACCACGAGAATAATAAGGGTCAAACGGTTGTTCCGCCATATTACTTAGCCGTTACCTCATCCTCATATCTAATATAAGGAGAAACGATATACTCTTCTTCGCTGTTTGCGTGTTTCTCGCAAGCCTTGCGCATGAATTCCAACTTAGAAGCAAGTTTGTCAGGAGCCATCTTGGAGCCTTCAATCGTCCACCACTGCTGGATGATGTCGAGCCAGGCATTCTTGTCGGTAACAACAAGGCGTTTTGTTACCTTGATTTTCTGCTTACCGGTTTCTCCAACGGAAGTCTGAGCGAAGAGTGACTGGGCCTGTGCGGTAGCGTGCTGGGCTGCATTTTCTGCATCACGCTTCTCCTGCTCAGCCGCAAGCTTTCTCTGCTGCTCTTCCTTAGCAGCCTCATCAGCCTTACGGATAGCCTCTTCCTTAGCCTTACGTTCAGCCTCAGCAGCGGCAGCTTCTGCTTCCTTACGTTTGCACTCTTCCTCAGCAGCCTTCAGCTCGGCTTCCTTTGCCTTGCGTTCAGCCTCGGCAGCTTTCCGCTCTGCCTCCTTGCGCTTGCGCTCCTCCTCGTCCTTGATACGCTGAATCTCCTCCTGCTTCTTGCGCTCTTCCTCAGCAGCCTTACGTGCTTCCTCCTCTTTGCGCTTACGCTCCTCTTCAGCCTTGCGAGCTTCTTCTTCCTTACGTTTGCGTTCCTCTTCTGCCTTCTTGATTTCAAGAAGTTCAGCAATCTTAGAATCAAACTTCATAAGAAGCTCATCACGTGTAGCATTAACGGTCTGCTTATAAGATGCAAGAAGAGAAGCGGAAACCTCCTTGTAGGCTCCATTCATAATCTCCTTGGCATCATTCTCATCAATTTCAGAAGAGTATGAAGGCTTGTTATTAACGAACAGATGTCCGAGGTCAAGAACATCAGAACACTCTGTAATACGTTTCTTAACTTCATCCTTGTTGTCAAGGGTGAGAAGAGAGAACGTGTTATTAAGTGAGTTGATAGCAGCAGAAGAATGCTCTGTGAGGAGATTGTTCAAGATATCAATCGTATCAGTCTTCAGCTTAATCTTGGCCTCCTTGATGCGCTCCTGGCGCAGACGTTCCTGCTCAGCCTTACGCTGCTGTTCAAGCTTGTATGCCGCATACTCGTTGCGCTTCTCCTGAATCTTATAGACAACAGAATCGGTGTTCTTGATAGAGATAAGGTTCTCCATCATAGTAAAACCCTTACGGACAATATCGAACACTTGGGTAACACCCTTACGTTTCTCCGTCATTGCTTTCTCTGTCAGTTTAGCTTTCTTGATAAACTCAGCGGCTCTCTCGTCAAGAGCATCGTTCATTCCGGATACGCCAATATCAAACAACAGAGACTCACCTGCATTCACGCATGCCTCATAAGATTTCCTGTTGGCTTGCACCGCATTTTCCGTATCAGATTTTAGCGTTGCAATCTGTCTTGTAATATTGTTGGCTTGTTGTTGTACCAACTGCAATTCTGTATTTTCTGCCATATATAACAATTTTAAAATGGTGAATCACTGTCAACCTTTACCTTGACGCCTTTGTCTTCCGGTGCGGTATCTCCGGCGCCAAAGGCTTCCTGAGTCGGTTTCTGCTGAGTCTGCATGTCGATATCGGCCTGCAAAAGAGCGCCCAGACCAACCTTCAGTTTAGGATAGCCCTTGAACGCATGCTTGCATGTCTTCGAGATAAGGAAGCCTGTGTCGATATCTCTGAAATACGTTCTACCATCGTTTCCGACATAGTTTCCGCCGTAAAGAGCGTTGGCTTTGTGGTCTTTACCTCCGAACTTCTCCGAATACGTACGGAGACGGTCGATACCTTCGCGGTCAAGAACGAAGTAATCGTAGGCATTGTTCGGAAGAATAATCTTCACGTAACAAGCAACGATGTATGAATTTTCAGGTCGAGGATAGGTCTTTGCGTAATCAACGTACTTATGACCGTCTCGTTCACCGAAACGAAAATCGTCACAATTGTAAACTACGACAGGATTGTCACAACGAACAATCTGACCGGCTCGCTGGCGAAGAAGGATTTCTCCATATCCAGTATAGGTGATCTTGGCCGTATAATTCGTTTGTCGGGTATTCTTGTCGTAGTTACTGTAGCCCATGAGGTAACAGAGTGTCGTAGTTCCCTTTTCGAGAGACAAACCGTTAATTGCCAGGTTCATGAAGGCATCATGAATATTCAGTGATGGAGCCTTTTCAAGATAGCCCTTGAACGAGCCATTGAGAAGTTCTTCGTTGAAGAATGCCTTCTGCTCTTCAAAGAATACTTCTCCACCCTCTCCGAACTTCTGATTGTACACCTCGATAAATCTGTCTCTTGCCAAATCGCAAATCTGATTATGAGGCGTTTTGTTTAACTGCTCTATATCCATTTGTATAGAATTAAAAATTAATGTACCCTATCTAAATACCTGAAGTAAGTTTCCACCGTCACGCTTTCGCCCTTTTCATTAAGGCGTTCATAATGAAGTGGAACCTTACCGAGTTTTCTACCCTCACCTTCAATGTAGTTGAGGTATGCCGCCTTTCGGGCCAGCTGTACCGACTTGCTTCGTGGAAGTTCCATGATGCACGCATGCACCTTACGCAAGTCAAGTACAGCAAAGGCCATCTTGGCGGGCATTTTTGCTATTCTGTTATCCATTTCTGTCATTACACTTCCATAATAGGAATCTCAGGACAGAGTTTACGAATCTTATCAAGCTCCGTATTGATGATCTTGTCGCGGGATTCTTCGATGATACATTCTGCATCAGCAGAGATAAGCGTCAGTAATGCCATGTTGCCTTCGACGTGAGCGATAGTCTCGATTGAAAGCTTCTCAGGCTCTGCGCCCTTGAAAATAGGAATATTGATAGTGAACGATGGAGGAAGATTAGAGTCTACAGCCTTCTCATAGTTGTCAGTCACGGAACCATTGTCGCTGTATTCCTTCTTGATTGTTGTCTGAACCTTCGCCGAGAAGCTCTTGAGGAGATTGACGAGTTCCATGTTCTTCTCCTTCGTCTCGAAGAAAGAACGGTTGAGTCGGAAAAAGTCACCAAGCTGTACCGGTTTCCACAACTGACCGTCATTGATATGAAATCCCGTAAACTGACGAGACAGCTGGATAGAGCCGATAATTGTCTGTGTAGTGCGCTCATCATTCTCGTTTGTAACAAGAGTAACAACGAGCTTCTCTCGATTAACCAGGATATGCGTATGCTCTTTGTCAATCTGCTCTGTACCCCAACGCTTCTCAAGGAAGGCATAGATACAGGTAATAACACCGTCTACCTGAAGATTAAGAGGCTCCTTTGCAGGAAGCTTATAAGGGTTCTCGTTACCTACCTCACGGATAACAAGCTCCGCATGCTCCTGTCCAGGAGCGAGGTTTATCTGCAATTTTTCATTGTCCATTTTACAAAATATTTTAGAATTTAGAAACTATGTGAAAGCAGACTACATAGCCTGCTGATCACGGTTAATTGAGTATACATTGCTAGGGAGTTCGTCACGTGTTGCCGGACGGGAAGAAACAAGATTACCCTCCTTGTCATAGAAGGCAGTCATCTTTGCTTCACGGTCAACGAACTTGTAAACCTTCTCGTTAACCATGCTACCCTTCTGCTTGATTTCCTTAAGGAGAGAAGAAATCTCTTCCTTGATAGGCTTCAGCTCTGCCTTTTTCTGCTCACGGAAATCCTTGATTTCCTCCTCGATGTCAGATGCCCGTGCAGACTGAAGAGCGAACAGGTCCTTCTTCTTCATCAGCTCATCAGAGTTGAATCGCTTGATGAACTCCATTTTCTCAACAGAGTCCGCGTTGTTGGCGAGGAAATCCTCACGCTCCTCCAGGTCCTCGTACTCATGACCGAGGGTTGCTGAAATAGTTGCTTTTTCTTTTGCCATTGTTATATGAATTAATGTGTTAATACTCGGCGCCAGCGTCCACGCTTGAATTTCTTGTCCGCGTGAATTCCGAACAATGTTGGTGTTGTTACGCCATTCATCATAGGAAGTACATTGCCCTTCTTCAAAATACTTTCGAAATGTGAAGAAGTGACAGGAGCGTGGCAGATGATGTTCTTCTTGACATCATACAGGTTGCCGTACTTTGATACTACGCCCATTACACGTCCTCCTCCATTATTTTCAACAACTCACGGAAACCTTCAGCGCCATGCACCTCTCCGTTTTTCACTTTTCCTGGAGTTCGCCGAGCTTCTTCATCTTAGCGAGGAAAGAGTTCTTCTTGTCCTCAAGCGAATTGATGCGCTTGGTGATTTTCAGTTCCGGGTTATCACTGAGAATAATGTCCAATGCGATGTTGGCGAAGAGGTTCGTATTATTCTCCTTCTTGCCTTCATCATCAATCTCGTCGATATCACGAGTAAACTGGTTTTTGCCGTCGATAACCTTCTTGATTTCATTGAACTCAGAAAGATTCTTCGAGATGTCGAATGCTCTGTCAACAAGAGCCTGCTTGTCAATTACTACACTGACGATAATTTTGTCTTTGTCCATAATTTAAAATATTTAGAATTAAACTACTAGTCTTCCTTATCCCAACCAAGGAGATGTGCGACGAATGCGCATGCAGCGAACATAGCTACTGTTGCTATGAGACTATTGATAATAATAACCATATCTTCTTGTTTTATACCTTATTATATAATATAGCAATCGGACGGTGGATAATCAACGATTTTCCACTCGTTCTTCTTTATCTTGATAGCCTTACGGAATATCACAACAGACTCGCCGTTATGACGTTTCCTATTGTGAGCGATAAGTCTTGCCACCACAGCCTTTGTTGTAATCGAGAACTCTCTGAGCTTTGAGGTATAGAGGCTCTTGACATCACATATCACAATCTTCTCGCCTTCCCGGTAAACGAAGTCGGCAGCATAGTTATGCCCGTAAAGCAGTGACCTTCTCTCATATTTGACCTTAGTTTTAAGCTGCTTTGGTCTCAGCATCCATACAGGCTTGATTGCCGTAATGGTCACCTGCCTATGAATACAGCTTATATTAGGATCATCAATGATGGCCTGCAAGTACAGATACTCCTCTCTTGAATCGTATTCGTTCCCGTCAGGAGCGTAATACTTCTTTGAACCTACGCGTCCCATGTCTTGCCGGCCTCCGCTCCGGGATTTTTAAAAAGCAGATTGATGGCCTCAGAGCCATATCTCTGCCACATTTTGTTACCCCACTGAATAAGATATTCACCATTTCGGGCTTCGAGCTTACCATCCGTATATTCCGGTTTAAGACGAACAGTAATATCCCTTCCGTTCTGTTCTATGCTTTCAACGCATTCCAGATTCCGAAGAGCATTAATGTTTTCCTTACTGATTCTTATTGTATTTTTAACTTTCATCTATATAAAACCTCTCCGTTTAGCCAACCACGCAAGGCAGGAGAGGTGATTGCACGTGGTTATTGTGAGATGGAGTAGAAGTCAATGTTAAAGGGAGGAGGGACAATAGACACCCTCACTCCCAAAGATAATCAAAAACTGTAAATTTATGGCACTCACAATTAAGTGAGCCACATGCAGGACTCGAACCTGCGACCTGTCGGTATCTTGGACTGCTCTGACCAACTGAGCTAATGTGGCTTGTACCTCCTACTTTCACAAGCAAGAGGATATTAATACTCAAATTAAAATATAAATGACTTATAAGAAAAAGTGCCGACCTCTGTCAGCTAATGAAAAAATATTTTTTGAAATTTACCTACTTGGGAAGCCCAGGGGAGACTCCAACTCCCAACCTCGCGGAAAGAGAACCGCGGCTCTATGCAGTTGAGCTACTGGGCGACGCATAAGTTAACCAATCAAAATTCTTGAAAAATGAAAGAAAATTGGGAAGAGAGGATGGATTCGCACCATCGACCTCCAAGGACACTTCCCCTGGCGCTCTACTACTGAGCTACTCTCCTCAGAAATAAAAAAATAATTCCTTCTAAAAGAAATAGACGTATCCTATCTTCTCAGACAAGATACGCAAGAAACAATCTTTTCACATATAAACAATTTAGAGCTTTCAATAAACATTTGTGGCAGGTACAGAACTCGAATCTGTGACCTCTAGGTCATGAACCTAGCGAGCTACCAACTGCTCCAACCTGCGATGTATGCAGCCTATCTTCACAGACGAGCTGCATTTTTAATTGAATTAATTTGAATATGAAATACAATGAATTACTTTTTGGAGGCTAGGGCTCAACGAAGAACCTCTTGCGATGATAAGATCGGTATCATTTTGTTATCGCCGTGCATCAGTTACACTACTAACCTCTTGATTATATTTTATGAATGAGCAATTCTCACTTCATTTGGATTTACCAGACTGCAACGTTTTCGGCAGTGCTTGCACCGACAATTCTTCGTTCCGGTGTAGTCCGTCTGCTTACTTGATGCAGATTAGCTGGATTTTCGTATGTCGTGCGTCCTTTCGCCAGGTCACGGCATCCATTGATGCTCTCCAGTTACTTCTTTTACACGCATACTATTTCTGTGCATCAACATGTCAAAGAACTATCTTCCATGTCCGCTCAACGAAACTCTCATCTGACGCAAGATTGTCGCTGCCCGAACGACCTACTTTATAAGGTATAAGGACTTACCTTTGCGCCGTCAGAGAGGAATTCAACTACTAAACGGAACTAAAAAAAAGAGTGTGACTGAGGAGGGACTCGGACCCTTCGACCCTCGGTTTAGGAAACCGATGCTCTATCCAACTGAGCTACTCAGTCTGATTTGGGGCGAAAGAAGCTAAACGAACAGACATCGCCCCAAAGTGTCTACCGCTGTAGACGTAAACAAAATAACTAACAACATGCTCTCACGAGCAAATGAAACAAACCTATAACTTTAACCATACCAATTTTCAACACACTTTATGCTCTTCAATGAGCTCATCTATATCGGACTTTTTAAAGAATGCGGTATTGCCTATCATATAATGATGGATCTGACCGCTCTTTCTTAGGTCGTGTATATAACCAGTGCTCATGCCGATATACTCGGCGAACTCTTTTGTAGAGAGCCAAATCTTTTCGACAGGCTCTACTGATACTTTCTTGCGGGGCATAGGCTTTATCTTTTAACCAATTCCTGTTCTATAGTAGGTATAACACCTCGACTCTTCAGCTCATCATACAGAAACAGCCTACCTTTCTGAGTCCACTTTGTATGCATCACAGACCCTGATGTCCCATTCGAATGAACGATAGGAACTGTTTCGGAATGAACATATCCGCAAGGTAGATATTTCGCATACAAGATCCACTGACCACCGACCTTGTGCTGAATACCATAGTTTCTGAGCATTATATTGAATGCCTTTGCTGACTTTCCGTAGTCCTGAGCTATCTGAGTAGTTGTTACAGTTTCCTTACTTGCCAATATCATATCAACGTAGTTGACTTTTGGTTTCATATCAGAAATTGTACTACTTAGCTCAACAATTTCCTTATCCTTTGCATAATTCTCGGTTTCTAGTGCTTTTATGCGCTCCTCTCTCCTTTTAAGAGTGGCTTTAGCGACAATAAGAGCTCTAGCCATCAAGTCTTCCTCGGACTCTTCGTCAGCCATGGTCATATACCCTCCATCTTGACGAATACTAGGAAGAACCTCACTCGTTACCCATCTTTTAAAGTCCTTTGCTTGTGGTAACTTGCTACCAAAAATCAATGCATAAAGACCAGACTCGCTTATGAAGTTCGTATTCTGCTTTCTTCCTTGGGAATCTATGACCTCACGTTTCGTTAGGTCATCGTCATCGACGTGATCACCTACAGCTTTCCAGGGATTTGAAAATCCAAGTGCCTTACACACATCACTTGCACAAAACAGAGGTTCTTTCTCCGTCCCCTCGATTCTAATAGTCCCAAACATCGGACTAATCTTCTTTAAGTGAATATCGTTCATATTTTACTTATTTAAGTTTACTACCCAACCGGAACCGCCTCGATAACCAATGTCTTGTTCTCGAAGTTAGCCTTCGTCTTGTATCTCGCCACACCTTCAGGCGGTTCAGTCTTACCTATCAGCCAAGCGTACTGTCGAGCCGACATGATAGCTTTTGCTGTCTCAAACACAAAAACCTCGATTTTTCCGGGCTTTATGCTCAAAATGTCTGACTTTGTCAACTTTTTCATCTTGCTTTATTTAATATTAACTAAAATAATTTGGAGGGGACGCAGGAAAGTTGTATATTTGCAGTGCTAATGTAAGATACGGCACTTTCGGTCGCATCCGCCTCCGTTTGTGTTGGTATTGCTTTATTGCTTTAACCGGTTCACGAGTGCAAAGGTAATACAAAAAGGCGGACAAAGCAAATCTTTTTCGGATTTTGTTCGCCTCCTTAACTTACTTTAACCATTTAACCGGTTTTAGTTACGTATACACAACTAAAGTTATGAATTATGAATGGAGTTATCGAAAGAGTTAACATTCTCATCAAAGACTTAGGGTTAACACCTAACGCTTTCGCAAAGAAAGTCGGTCTCGGATCGTCTAATCTAAGCAGAAAGCTTAAAGGAAGTACGCCTTTCACCACCAAAGACTACCTTAAGATCAGCGAAGCGTTGGAGATAAGTCGGAATTGGTTAGAAACAGGAGAAGGAAGTCGATATGATGATGTTCCAAGAATGTATGATAGAAGCCTAGTTAATATGGCTATCGACAAGTCTGTCGGACAAGCGATTCATGGGAAAGATGCAAAGCCGTTCTACGATGTTGACTTCGCATTAGGATTCTGTGAGATGTACAATGATACACCGAACACCCCTACGAAGTACATATCTGTCCCAGGTTACGAGAGAACTGATTTCTGGTGCAGAGCTTCGGGGGACAGCATGAAGCCTCTAATAAGTAATGGAGACATCATTGCCTTGAAGGTCATACCTGACTGGACAGAATTTTTGCCTATGAATGAGATTTATGCAATAATGACGAAGAACGACCTAAGGACTGTAAAGGTCATCCGTAGGGGTTCCGACAATGAACATTTCACCCTCCACGCAATCAACGAGGAGTACGAAGACCAGGAAATAAAGAAAGAAGCCATCACTAAGGTTTTCAAGGTACTTGGCTCATTAAAGGCATTATAATAATGAAAGTATATATAGATGTATATAAAGAGGTGAAAGAAGCGTTACCCTGGGCAACAGAAGACATGATTAGAGAATTCGCATACAAGAGTTGGAAGGCCCAAAACCAAAAACAACCAGAAATAAATGTCGAAGCACCAAAAGTCGAATATAAGAAAAGGGTGAAACTTCAACCAAAACTATATCCTATGTCATCCAAGGTTTGCCATGAGTTAGCCAATTCGCACACTACGAGGTTCAAGCTTTGCGAAGGCAGGAAGATTCGACACAAGTTTATATGTAACCGATGCGGATACGGCAGAAGCTTCGGTTATATAACACCTTATGGGTTGCTTTGCCCTCAATGCGCCGCAAAGAAAGCAGGTGGACGTGGAGCGCCGCATTACATAACAACACCAATGCGGGACTAGAAGAAGTTAAATAATAAAATATACGATTATGAAGAAGGTATTATTAGCAGCAATGATACTTCTTGCAGGAGCATCATTCACATCATGCAGCAGTAGCGATGACTCTTCTATCAACGACCAGAAGATTCAGAACGATCGAGAAAACTATCTCATCGGCAAATGGAAAGTTATCGGTGGTGGTTCTGGCGGTGGAGTTTATGATCCAAAAATCAGGATAGAGGGAGATTGCTATCTGGAGCTTATGAGTAGCGAGAGAACGAAGTGTACTGGCGAAGCAACTGCTTATGTATACTATGACGGAGAAGAACCTTTTATGACGAAAGACGTAAAAGAAGACTTGTCGTTTATAAAATGGAGTTTGCAATACTACGAAGCAACTGGTTTTACATTATACACATATAAATCGGAGTCAAGCATGCCAAGAACCCATGACATAGACTTTGAAAGTGATGGTACAATAAAACTTTGGTTTCACACAACTTACAATAGCTATTACACCCTCAAGAAAGTTAAATAGAATAGAATTTGTGAGTAATATGTGAGTGCAGTGTTATTCGATAACCCTAAGTATCAGAGCGTTAGCGTTTTATCAAGATACAAGAGAGTCTTCCCAAGCCTGTGAGGCGGGTTCGACTCCCGTATCTCGCTCAGAACATCAGTAACCCAGGGTTGAACCCTGGGTTTCTTGTTTTTATTAACATCTTTTCAGCCTTCTATAGCAACAAAATCACTTTTTTCGAGTTATTACATAAATATAACTAAGATAATAGAACAAAAATGAAGAAACATATCATACTTGTACTGGCGCTCGTCCTGTCTTCAGGGCCTCTTTTCGCACAGAGTTCACACATGACCGATGATCAGGTCATGAGCTTTGTGGTGAAAGAACATGAGCGTGGCACAGCCAATTCTCAGATTGTTACCAAACTGATGCAGAAGGGCGTAGACATCTCCCAGATTCGACGTGTACGCAATAAGTATCAGAAGATGTCGCAGCAGAACGAGCTCTACAGCACAACCGCTGCAGGAAATGCAGGCAACAAGAGAATGCGGACCAACAATGGTAAGCATAGAGAAGATTACCAGGACAAGGACAAAGAGAAGCAGGCTTCAACCTATAGCAATTATCGCATCCAGAGCAAGCAGAACGACAGCTACTACTCATCTTATGATGAAACCAACCCAGATTATGAAGATTTCAACAAGGAAATGAACGCCCTGGTACCCGATACAGCTACCATGGTAAAACAGCTGCAGGCTGAGCTCAACCAGAAGCGCAGTAAGGTTTTCGGCCGTGACATCTTCAATAACAAAGACCTAAGTTTCGAGCCAAATATGAACATCTCTACCCCACAGAACTATCGTCTGGGGCCTGGCGATGCCGTCATCATAGATATCTATGGCGCCTCTCAGAAAACCATCGAGAGCACCGTTTCGCCAGATGGTGAAGTAACCATTGAGGGTTATGGACCGGTCAGCGTTTCAGGCTTAACCGTAGCTCAGGCTAATGCTCGCCTGCGCAATACCGTTGGCAGCAGATACCGTTCAAGCCGCATCAAGCTTACCGTAGGACAGACCAAGACCATTATGGTAAACGTGATGGGCGAGGTTAAGATTCCGGGCACCTATACCCTCTCTGCCTTCGCTACCGTATTCCATGCACTCTACATGGCTGGCGGAACCAACGATCTGGGTACATTGCGAAACATCAAGGTATACAGACACAATAAACTGGTAACGGTTGTTGATATTTACGACTATATTCTGAACGGCAAACTGACGGGTAATGTCCGCCTTGCCGACAACGATGTCATCGTAGTAGGTCCATACGATTGTCTCGTAACCATCGCCGGAAAGGTTAAGCGCCCGATGATTTACGAAATGAAGAAGAACGAGAGTGTCAATTCCCTTCTGAAGTATTCCGGTGGTTTTACAGGAGATGCTTACAAGAAATCAGTAAGACTGAACCGCAAGACCGGCAGAGAACGTGCCGTATATAATATAGAAGAGTTCGACTTCTCCAGTTTCCGTATCGATGACGGCGACTCAATCAGCGTAGACAGCATCCTGCCACGCTACGCCAACACCGTAGAAGTGAAAGGAGCCGTATTCCGTCCGGGCATGTACAATCTGGGCGAGCAGATCAACAGCGTACGCACCCTGGTAGAGCATGCCGAAGGATTAACAGAGGAAGCCTTCACCAACCGTGCCGTAATGCACCGCATGAAGTCAGACCGCTCACTCGAAGTAGTAAGTGTAGACATTGCCGGCATTATGAACGGCAAGACTCCAGATATCCCATTGAAGGAAAACGATGTTCTCTTCATCCCTACCCGACAGGAAAAGATTGTAGAGCGCACCCTCACCATCCGTGGCGAAGTACAATATCCAGGCGTCTATCAATATGCCGACAATGAGACCCTCGAAGACTTCGTTCTTCAGGCAGGCGGCTTAACCGACAAGGCTTCAACCGTTAATGTAATGGTAAGCCGTAGAGTAATGGATGCCAAGGCTTTACGTCCAGACAGCGTTATCGCCAAGACCTACACTTTATCTCTCAAAGACGGCTTCGTTATCGACGGCACCCCAGGTTTCAAGCTGATGCCATTTGATGAAGTAATGATCCGCCAGAGTCCGGCTTATGTTGAGCAGCAGAACGTATCGATTACCGGTGAAGTGATGTTTGCCGGTCTCTATACATTAGACCGTCGCAACGCCCGCCTGAGTGAACTCTTCAAGAAGGCAGGTGGAGCTACCGACCAGGCATATCTCAAGGGAGCCCGCATCATCCGCAAAGCCAACGAGCAAGAGAAGCAGCGCATGGAGGCAGTATTGAAGATGCAGCGCGAAGAGATACAGAAAAATCTTCTGCAGCTAGCCTCCAGCAGCAACAATGCCAGTGCCATCTCGCAGACCTCTAAGGATGTAGAGCGCACCAATATAGAGAAGTTCAATGTACCTAGCGAATACCCTGTAGGTATCGACCTTCCAGAAGCACTGGCGAACCCAGGCAGCGATGCCGACATCATCTTGCGCGAGGGCGACCGTCTGGTCATTCCTCAGTACAATGGTACGGTAAAGATCAATGGTGCCGTAATGTTTGCTAACACGGTAGCCTACGAAAAGGGCAAGAAGGCAAGCTACTATATCGATCAGGCAGGTGGTTTTGCCTCAGATGCATTAAAGAGCAAGGCATACATCATCTATATGAATGGCAAGGTAGCCAAGCTCTCTCATGGTGCCAAAGTGCAGCCAGGCAGCGAGATTGTCGTCCCAGCTAAGCTGAAGCGCAAGATGAGTACCGCCGAAATGATGAGTATGGGAAGCAGCATGAGCAGCATCGCCGCCATGATTGCTACGATTGCTAATATGAGTAAGTAAGAATAATCAAGCACCTATAAAAAAGGAGTCATTTTATGAAATATCCTATAGGAATACAAGATTTCGAAAAGCTACGTACAAATGGATATTCGTATGTAGATAAGAGCCGATTCGTGTACAAGTTGGCGACAGAGGGAGAATACTATTTCCTCAGTCGTCCACGCCGATTCGGAAAGAGTCTCTTTCTGTCTACTTTGGAAGCATACTTCCAGGGTAAGAAGGAACTCTTCGAGGGCTTAGCCATATATGACTTGGAAACAGATTGGAAGAAATATCCTATCTTCCATATTGATCTCAACACAGCCAACTTTCGAGAGAAAGACAGTCTGTACACAGTTCTTAATGACTACCTCACAACTTGGGAATGCAAATATGGAACCCGTGAGTCAGAAGCCACACTTGCCCTTCGTTTCAAGGGTGTGATAGCACGAGCTGCAGAGAAAGAAGGATGTGGTGTTGTAATTCTTATAGATGAATACGACAAGCCTATACTTCAGACCTTGCGCGACCCAGAGTTACAGGCTGAACACCGTGCACAGCTGAAAGCATTCTATTCGGTATTGAAGACACAAGACCGATATATCAAGTTTGCATTCCTCACCGGTGTAACCAAGTTTGGCAAGGTTAGCGTGTTCAGCGACCTCAACAACCTGACGGATATCTCGATGGACCACCGCTATATTAGCATCTGCGGAATGACAGAGAAGGAACTGCTTACGAATTTCAAGGAAGGTATCAGCGAATTAGCCGAAGCTAATGGCGATACAGAAGAAGCCACAATAGCAAAACTGAAGGCAAGATACGACGGATATCATTTCGAGGAAAATACAGTAGGCATCTATAACCCATTCAGCGTACTGAACACTTTGTCAAGACTTCGCTATAAAAACTACTGGTTTGAGACTGGCACACCCACATTTCTAGTTGACTTGATGAAAATGCACAACTATCGTTTGCCAGACATGACAAAGGAAAGGGTATCAGACGATGTAATCAACAGCGTAGACTCGCTGTCAACCAATCCGATACCAGTGATATACCAGAGTGGTTATCTCACTATCAAAGGCTATGACGAAAGGTTTAAGAAATATCTACTAGGCTTCCCTAACAAAGAAGTGGAAGAAGGTTTTCTTAACTTTCTGCTGCCGCTATATTGTTCTGCAGGTGACCGTTCCGCCTTTATGGTCGATGAGTTTGTGAAGGATGTTGAAGCAGGACATGTTGAACAATTTATGAATCGGCTTACCGCTTTCTTTGCAGATAACAGCTATCAGGTAGCAGGCGAAGCAGAACTTTACTTCCAAAATGCCCTATATCTCATTTTTAAGATTATGGGATTCCACACACAGGTAGAAATACCGACAAGTGATGGCAGGATGGACGTTCTCATTCAAACTTCCGACTACATCTACATCATCGAATGCAAATTAGACGGAAGTGCAGAAGAAGCTCTGCAACAGATAGAAGTCAAAAACTATGCAGCTCCTTTCGCTATGGATAAGCGAACAGTTGTCAAGCTTGGCATCAACTTCTCCAGCAAAACAAGAGGAGTTGAGAGTTGGAAACAGGGATAAGTTAGCAGCATCGCCGCTATGATTGCTACGATTGCTAATATGAGTAAGTAAACAAAAGAATAACGAAGAAAATGGATAATAATAATTCAGTTAAACAAATTGATGTAACAGCCATCATAAAAGCAATGATAAAAAACAGGAAAGCTTATTTTATAGGCATACCTGTCTCATTCATTTTATCTATCCTAATTATCATGTGCGTGCCTAAACATTACAAAAGCACAGCTAAACTTGCTCCTGAGTTATCAAGTTTTAGTACTGGTTCCTTGGGGGAACTTGCCTCTTCTTTTGGTTTCGACATAGGTAGCTCTTCTTCTAACGAAGATGCCATTTTCCCTGAATTGTATCCAGACTTGATTGAATCTAATGATTTCCTTACAAGCTTATTTGATGTCAAAGTCAAGTCACTTGACGGGACTATCAACACCACCTACTATGACTATCTTGCAACAAAACAAAAATATCCATGGTGGACTAAAACGATTAAAAGTATAAAAATATTGTTTACAACAAAAGATACGACAAGCATAACTAGTAGCAAAGTAAATCCTTTCAGACTAACCAAAAGACAGGATCAAATAGCCAAGACTATTGCTGATAATGTATCATGTACCATAGATAAAAAAAACTATGTGATTTCTATTTCTGTAGAAGCACAAGATCCACTTATTTGCGCAACATTAACAGATACAGTACAAAACAGATTACAACAGTTCATCACAGATTACCGTACAAGTAAAGCACGCAAAGATTTAGAGTACTATCAAGAACTCTGTTCTGAAGCAAAAAGCAAATATGAAAAGGTTAGACAGACATATGGTAGCTATGCTGATGCCAACAATGACATCATATTGGAATCCTATAAATTGAAAGAAAATGACTTGGAAAATGAAATGCAGTTACTCTATAATAATTATACTGCATTACAAGCTCAAGTTCAGCAAGCTCGTGCAAAATTAACACTTCAAACACCAGCTTTTACAACGCTACAAAGTGCCTCCGTACCTTTAAAACCCGCAGGTCCAAAAAGAATGTTGTTTGTAATTGGAATGACTTTTTTGACCTTCATGATTATTACATTTTTTTCTATTAGAAAAGTTATATTTGGAGAAATCGATTAAATATGTATGCAAATTGCAAAGACATACAAAACCGTTCTAAGCGAATAGCATCCAATACATTGGTGCTATTCGCTAGAATGCTTATTATCACCTTCGTCAATCTCTATACGGTACGTTGGGTATTGGCAGGACTTGGCACAGAAGACTATGGTATCTTCAATGCCGTGGCAGGCGTGGTGACAGCAAGCACATGCATCAGCAGTGTACTTGCCCTATCCACCCAACGCTTTTATTCTTTCGCAATGGGTAAAGGAGAATCAGACAGATTAAAGGAGATTTTCTCCGTGAGCCTCAACATAGTCGTGATGATAGCTCTCGTTCTGTTAGTCCTATTTGAGATTGTTGGTCCCTGGTTGATATCTACACAACTCACCATTCCTGTGGAACGTATGGAAGCGGCACAATGGATTCTTCAGTTTTCCCTGTTTTCTTTCATATTCACCCTCCTGCAGATACCATTCATCGGTGCAGTCTTTGCCAATGAGAATATGGGATACTATGCTCTGATTTCTACTATCGACTGCATTGTGAAACTCCTTATTGCCTACTGCATCGGCATAACTGGTGGAGATGATTTAGTGTATTATGGAGCAGCATTAATGCTCGAAGCATTTATGGTTATGATGCTTTACGTTATCATTGCCAAAAGGAAGTATCCTGAATGTAAATATACCATCGTAAAGAAGAAGACTCTATACAAGGAGCTTTTCTCTTTCTCCGGCTGGTCATTCTATGGAGCTTTGGCAGGAGTAGGCATGACTCAGGGAAGCACCATTATTCTGAATGTGTTCTTCGGACCAATCATCAATGCAGCCTTTGGAATCGCCAATCAGATATACAATGCCATCAACACGCTTACCAATAGTGTGGTCATTGCTTTCCGACCTGCGATGATCAAAGCATATTCGTCGAACGAGAATGGATATCTAGAGCTGCTTTTTTTTGCTAGCAGCAAGGCAATACTCTATTTGCTGTCGATGGTTCTCATCCCATTCATCTTCGAAGCAGAGACGTTGCTCACACTTTGGTTAGGAGAATGTACACCTACCATGATCTTGTTTGCTAGGCTCTATGCGGTCTATACAATATGTCTGGCGTTACATAATCCAATAACGACTATTATACAGGCAACGGGCAATATTCGCCAATACAGTATGTATGTTGAAAGCATGACGATACTATGCTTGCCTGTCAGTTGGGTCTTATTCAAGTTAGGTATGCCATCCTACTATGTATTCGTCACAATGATTGGACTTTGCATTCTGGCACATATCATCCGATTACTGATGCTGCAAACAAGTATTTCAGATTTAACCGTCAGTAAATATCTAGTGAGACTGGTGTTACCGGGCATTCTGATTATTTCGACAACTACGCTGATAGTGTATTGCGTAGAAGGATTGCATACAAACAGGATTCTTCAGCTATTCTTGTCATTTGTCGTTTCTGCAATAAGCATATCAATCCTACTATATGCAGTTGGAATTTCGAAAAAAGAACGGAGTCTCATCAAAGATTTAGTAAATAGAAAAATAAAAAAATAAAGCTATATGGGTTACATTTTATCGGCAATGTTTCTAATCATTGCTATACTTTGTTACTTGGAAGACTATATTAGGAAGTATCAGAAGTCACTATTCTTCCTAATAGGGCTTGTGCTGATTTTTGTGGCAGGCTTTCGAGAAATAGGCTTGGATCCTGATTCGGAAAATTACGAATATACATTCCAGCATTATTTCAAGAACGGAACAGAGGAGATGGTTGAACCATCCTTTCTGCTCATATCTTACATTTTGGGATTCTTTACTGACAATGTACACGTTCTGTTCTTGCTTTATGCTTTGTTCGGAGTGTCACTAAAGATGTTTGCCTTCAGGAAATTGAGCGAATTCTATTTTGTTCCATTGCTGTGCTATATCAGTTTCTACTATGTACTGCACGATCTTACCCAGATAAGAGCGGGAGTGGTATCAGGAATCTTACTTATCGCACTCCATCTCATCACAGAGAACAAAAAGAAAATTGCCTTCCTGCTTTTACTTGGAGGATCTTTGATACATTATTCATCTTTGACGCTCCTTCCAGTTCTGTTTCTCAGCAATAAGCCATTCAATAAAAAGACAACCATTCTGTTTTTTTGTGCCATTCCGTTGGGATATGTCGTATATTATGCAGGAGGTAGCATTCTGATGAACCCGTCACTTCCATTCATCGGAAACAAACTAGCTATCTACCAGGCAGCAGTGGAAAAGGGTAAAATGACTGTAGGCATCAATATATTTGATCCGCTGCATATCATGTCGATTATGCTATTTTATTACCTCCTCCTCTTTAAGGATTCGCTGACGAAACTATGCGATGATTTCCCGATACTGCTCAAGACGTCTGCGATCGGATTATCCCTGTATTCGGCGCTTGCTTTTTTGCCAGTTTTGGCATTGCGAACCAGCCAGTTGTATTGCATCGTGAATATACTGCTCTATACCTATATCATATACACTTTCAAACAGAAGTGGATAGGTATCAGCATGGTTGTCGTCATCTCTCTCCTTCTGCTCTATGTAAGCATACCGCATTATGGATTGGGAATGATGATCATACCCAATTAAGCAACAATAATAATAATTAAACATATTAAATGGAAGCAAGAGTTATTGCATATTATTTACCACAATTTTACCCGATTCCAGAAAATGATAATGTATGGGGGCCGGGATTTACAGAATGGACTAATGTTGCCAAAGCCCGTCCTATATTCCATGGTCACTATCAGCCAAGAATACCAGCCGATTTGGGCTTCTATGATCTTCGTCTACCAGAAACACGCGAACAGCAGGCGCAGTTGGCATCCGAAGCTGGCGTGGAAGGATTCTGCTACTGGCATTATTGGATGGGTAACGGCAAACGTTTATTGCAGCGTCCATTCGATGAGGTTCTTAATTCCGGCAAGCCAGATTTTCCATTCTGCCTAGCATGGGCAAACCATGATTGGAAAACCAACACTTGGAAGAACAAAGGTGGCAACCAGATGATCTGTGAGCAATTGTATCCTGGCGATGAAGATTACATCGCCCATTTCAACTATGTGCTCAAGGCATTTAAAGACCACCGTTACATCACCGTAGATGGTAAGCCACTGTTTTTGATTTTCGATCCATATCATTTCAAGGATGTTCGCCACTTCATGGAACTCTGGAGAAAGATGGCAAAGGAGAATGGGTTGAAAGACATCTTCTTTGTTGCTATGTGTGCTTCTACAACAACGGTCAAGAGAAACGAAGATGGCACCATTAGCCGTGTGATGCCAAACCTTGAAAGCAGTGCAGACATCTATAACTCATTCCTGGAATTAGGTTTCGATGGCATCAACCCGATGGGAAAAGGTAGAGCCGAGATGATGTATCAGGGAAAGTATTGGCGTATTGCAAGAAAAGCGATGCAGAAGGCATTCCCTTTCATGCCGGCACTGAAGTATGATTATCCTAAGGTGATGAAGCATTTCTTTTCACCAGAAGACAATTGGGACAACGTGTTCCCTACCCTTTTCCCACAGTGGGACCGTACACCAAGAGCCGGTAAGCATGAAGGCATCTACGTGAATGCAACTCCTGAAAACTTCGAGCATCATATAGAAGATGCACTGCAGCTCATCAAGAACAAGCCAGAGCAGAGAAAGATTCTCTTCCTCCGCTCATGGAACGAATGGGGTGAAGGCAACTATGTGGAACCAGACACCAAGTATGGTCATGGTTTCCTGGATGCCATCAGAAATACAATTAAGAAATAAAAGAATAACTACATCGATAACGAAACATGGAAGTTAAAATCATACCAACAGGAGGACTTTGTAATCGCTTACGTGCCATAGCCACAGGAGTGGCTGTGGCAAAAAGCTATCATTGTCCTTCTGTTATTTACTGGAATAACAGCCTGGGCTTGAAAGCTGATTATTGTGAACTTTTCAAACCAATTCCACAAGAAGACGTGAAACTGGTAGAGAACAAGCAATGGCTATACAACATCAATGGCAACAAGGACTATCTGGTAAGATGGCCCCTGCTGAAAACAATGTTTGAGAAAATCGTGTTCAACTTCAGTATCTACCGAGATGGCGAGATATACAGCAAATTGAAAATGAGCTATTCACGCTCGCTCCTTCTCATCTCGTGCTATCCGATGTGTACAAAATATACCATCCAGGGGATGTTCATCCCACAGGATGATATCCAGCGCAGAATAGACGAGGTAGTGGCTGGCTTTTCTGAGCGAACTATCGGTGTACATATCCGCAGAACAGACAATGTGGTTTCCATTCAATCCTCTCCATTAGAGAACTTTACCAACATGATGAATGCGGAAATCAAGAAGAAAGCCAATACCAAGTTCTATGTAGCCAGCGATGATGATGAGGTAAAGGAAAGTCTGAAAACAAAGTATCCAGACCGCATCATTACCCTGATGGATGATACTGACCGCAATTCCTTGGAAGGAATGAAATTTGCAGTGGTAGATTTGTTTTGTCTCAGCAAGACAAGAAAAATCATAGGCAGTGTTGCTTCATCCTACTCACAAATAGCAGCAGAGATTGGTGGAATAGAAATTGAATACGCAAAATAAAATACAATGAATCCAGATATCAGCGTTATCATCCCAACATACACTCCCAAAGAATACCTTTGGGAGTGTCTTGATTGTTTGGAACAACAGACACTAAATAAAGACAGTTATGAAGTGCTGATAGTTCTCAATGGCACAAAAGAGCCTTATTATTCTCTAATAAAAGAAAGAATAAAGAATTATTCATACTCTATAGACTTATTATACTCTAACGTTAATGGGGTGTCACGGGCAAGAAACATCGGAATAGAAAAGGCCCAAGGAAAATATGTCAGTTTCATTGACGATGATGACTTCATAAGCCCATGCTATCTGCAAGCCTTATTAAAGGATGTCACTCCAGAAGGGATAACGGAAGCAAATGTTATCGCATTTAATGATTCCTCCAAGGCTGAAACATATCATTATCTGTCTACAGCTTACAAGTCATACAAACCTGAGGAAAGACATCATATTGTAAAGAATCGAAGCTTTCTTTCAAGTTCATGCTGCAAGTTGATTCCACGTAGCATCATTGGGTCTCATCGCTTCAAGGAGAACATCACCCATGGAGAAGATTCTTTTTTCATGTTTCAACTCTCCTGCAAGATTAAAACAGTAAACATAGCTGCATCAGATGCGATATATTATGTAAGAGTTAGAAATACCTCGGCATCAAGAAATGCGAAAATGAGAAGAAAGAAAAAGAAAATGGAACTGCGTCTTCTCGTCTTATACACAAGAACATACATTTCGCATCCATTGGCATATAATGGTATTTTATATCTGACAAGAATTGCAGCTACACTCAAGAAACTACTTACTGAATAGATATAAGGGAGCGCCTATGAAGCGTTCCCTTACTCTTTCTGATATACTCTAACCCAATCAAAATACGTTTCATAAATATCATCTGTATTAGGGGCATGCCAATTCCCGTAACCCAGACTTTGGTTAAGAATAAGATAGAAAGGTCTGTCAAACGACCATTGTCCTTCTGCAAGTTTTACTTTATCAGAACTTTTGGAATAACATCCTGTCTGAACTCCATCAATAAATGTTGCGATGGCAGTAGGTATCCATTCAATCGCATAAACATGCCACTTGGTACAATCAATATCTTTATGAAAGAAAGCCGTTTGCTGATCCTTCTTATTCATCATCGTACTTCGATGTGAAAGAATCGTTTGACGGGCTATCCCTTCGTTTCCGAAATATTCAATGATATCAATTTCTCCATATTGATAAGGATTTCCATCAATCTGAGGACGCATCCATGCTGCAGGAAAATTTCCCCGCTTGCCATTGGTTTTCATGCGAACTTCAATACGACCATACTTTACATAGAACTTATTCTTTGTATTGATAGCACCAGTTACCATAGTGGCAGTATCACTGAGACTTGGGTTAGGAATCGCCCTACAAATCAATTTGCCGTTTTTTATTCGGATTACTTCTGGAGAATTACTATTCCATTTTGCCCACATATTTGCAGCACGAGGTGCACGGCTCCATATTGTAGTATCCAGCTTACCATCCTTAAAATTGAACTCGTCATGAAATACGAGTTTATATTTTGGCATTTTTTTTCTTGCCAAGACATTTGGAGTATCAGAACATAAAAAAACTGATAGAGCCAACATAAAAGAGAGATAAAATTTTCTACTATACATATTTTTGTGCAAAAGTACGACTTTTCTTTAGAACAACAAAATAAATGTTCCTTTATCTCCTCTAAATAAACAATAAAAGATATAAAGAATCGTTTCTTAATTATAAATATGATATATATCTAAATTCAAAAAATAAAATTATGTCAGATAAGAAAAGATTAATTTGGATTGATTCCTTAAAGGGGTGGCTCATGATATTAGTAGTATTAGGACATGCCATTCAATCTTCTCTGGGAGATGCCTGTTTCCAAAACCACTTGTGGAATCTCATTTATTCATTCCATATGCCAGCCTTCATGGCTATCAGTGGCTGGTTCGCATTTTCCAATACATCAAAAACATAAACGTAGGGTCTTTGTGTAAACGAAGATTTAACCAATTGATGGTTCCTTACCTTTCATGGTCGCTATTACGCTATGTCATTTCTGCAGATTATTCCATTGGAAATTTAAGCAGAATCATCATAGCACCAGATTCTTATTTTTGGTTTTTATGGGTTCTCTTTTGGATAAAAGTCATCTTTATACTAAATCAGAAAATTGCAGCGAAATATCACATGGATGAGATTATACCCATTGGCATCACCTGCCTTCTGCTATTAGGCATCCTGGTTGGACTCAACCTCCGAGTTTTCGGCTTTCAATTCCTGGCTTACTATTATCTGTTTTACTTTCTAGGATATGCAATGCGTAGATTCAACAAATTACAGCTTACCAATAAATCTTCCATGATTTGCCTAGGGCTACTATGGGCTGTATTAGCATGGTTCTGGAACATGCATGAATTACCAGTCTGGATGCCAAGGATTCCACTTTGTCCAACTTCATTGCTGCAATACGCATACAGAGGAGTCACCGCTATACTAGCCGTTCTGGTTATTGTGGGCGCTGCACGCAAAGCATTGGACAGCAGCAATAGATTCAACAAATTCATCCAAGAAGTCGGAATACTATCACTGGGCATATACACTTGCCATCTGACGCTGATGGACTACACTGTTAAATTATTGAGATTCATAGTTCCATCCAATAAAGAAGAAGTTCTGATTATCTTAGGTTTCACGATATGTGGATTCCTATCTTGGGTGATTGTAAACCTGCTGAAAAAGAATATGATAACTGCACAATTCTTCCTTGGAAAATAGCAGAGGATAGATAAGGAGGAAACATACATCTTTGTCAAAAAGAGGGGCTATATCTTTTTTCAAATATTTTTTAGCAACCATAACAATAATCCATGTTACGTGGCGTTATAATATATAAACATATAGAATAATATGAATAAAGAAGACTTAGTATCAGTCATCATGCCTACTTATAATGCCGGCAAATTTCTTGCTGACAGCATTCAATGTATACTGAGACAAACATACGATAATTTGGAGCTTATTATAACTGACGATGCATCTACTGATGAAGATACCATTAAGATTCTGAAGGAATTTGCCCAAGCAGACAAGAGAGTAAAAATAGAACTACTCTCAGAAAACCATGGACCGGGATATGCCCGAAACGCATGTATCAAAAGAGCAGAAGGAAGATACATCGCATTCTGTGATTGCGACGACAGATGGATTCCAGAGAAACTGGAAATCCAAATCAATTACATGTCAGAAAAGAAGTGCGCTCTCTGCTGTGCAACTTATCTTATATGCAATTCTAACTATGAGACCATAGGTATCAATATTCCGCCACGCCGCATCACGTATAAAATGATAAAACGTGACAATAAAATCGGATGTCTCACAGCTATCTATGATACAAAAGCTTTGGGGAAGAAATACTATATGCCTACTATCCGCAAAAGACAGGATTGGGCTTTGTTTATTCAGATTCTTCAACAATGCAAAATATGCTACGCTTATACTAAAAAGCCTCTAGCCTACTATTGTGTAAGAAAGAATTCAGTTTCCAGGAAAAAGATGCAACTCATTCACTACAACGTAGCTGTATACGAAACCATACTGAAATTCAGCACACTGAAAGCATACTTATACTTCTTTCTGCTGTTTCTACCAAGCTATAGTTGCAAAATTCTAAAAAGAAAACTAGACTCTAGACAATATATGAGCACTCTAAACGTTTTATAATAAAACATAATAGAGCAAATGAATAGAGCGCAACTAAATAAGTCTACGAACATTCCATTCGAAATAGAATTAAATGATAACGTAGCTGACGAACGTTTCATTGCTGATGGCATGACAGAATTTGAAAAAAATGTAAAACGGGCGGGAGACTTTCTATTAGCTATCTTTGGCTTAATAGTTTTCTCACCTCTATTTGCTGTGTGCTATTTTCTCGTAAAAAGAGAAGATAATGGACCTGCTATCTTTAAACAAGAAAGAATCGGCCGATTCGGCAAACCTTTCTACATATATAAATTCAGAAGTATGAAAGTGGATGCAGAAAAAGATGGTCCTCAACTCTTCCAACATGAACGAGAAACTCGCATGACACGCATTGGAGCTTTTCTAAGAAGACATCATCTAGATGAACTGCCACAATTGTGGAACGTAGCCAAGGGCGACATGGCGTTTATTGGTCCACGTCCAGAACGCAAATTTTATATCGACCAGATTATGGTACATGATCCTCGATATCGTTTTCTTTACCAAATTCGTCCAGGAGTGACTTCTTATGCCACCCTATATAACGGATATACGGATACAATGCCGAAGATGTTGAGAAGACTGAGTCTTGACCTCTACTACCTGGAACACAGATCCTGGTGGTTTGATGCCAAGATTCTATTCAAAACTATGACGAATATCATGTTTGGCAAAATATTTTAATGAGTAGCTACTTATACATCGTAAGCTACTGACTTTTGCATCATAAGTCCCTGACTTTCATATCGTAAGTAACTGACTTTTGCATCGTAAGTCTTTGATTTCCGTCTCGGAAACAATCGACTTCTGGGTGACAGGGTGACAGAGGTGACAGGGAATTCTGAAGATTTACTCTCGCGCGGGCAGGCAGGAACTTTCGGCCTGATTTTTCCTGCCTGCCCGCGTGCGAGGCGAAATGTTGAAAAACTCGTGTCACCCTGTCACCCTGTCACCGTGAACACTGAGCTGAGAATGCGCTGTATAGCTCTCTTGCTATGGGCATAATCTCTCCTGTCTCCGCCTCCGTTGGCTTTCGGAAGTAGAGATCCGTACATTACTGTTTTTGTCGCGACGCCTCCAAAGTAGGTAATAAGGTTCTAATCTGTGTCACACGGTGCAAAGATACAAAAAATAAAATAAATGAGAGTTCCCACAGTGGGAACTCGTAAACGATAATTACTGCTTTTTAAAATCTTTTAAACGATAAAGGCTAAAAAATATATCCGGTACTAGCAAGTTGCAGAAGAATTTGGAGTTAGAAGACACCTTATCTAACTGTTGGGAAGAATCATACCCAACATAGCATATTGACTATATATTGATGGTAACCATTTGTATAGAGAGCAAATCGAATCAAAACAATGATGAACAACCTGTTTGGCAAAATATTTTAGACATCGAACGCTGTGAAAGGTAAAAAAGACGGTTTCGTGACAGTTTTTCCATTTCACAGCTTTTTATTTTGGCACTATTTATATAAAAATCTGTTTTCACGTACAAATAGAAAAGACTCCGCAAAGGGTTTTAAAACTTTTTTTTAAGTTGATGGTAAATTTGTTGCCATTTTATTTTTTTATTTCAGTTTTTTTTAGTACCTTTGCAAACGTTATCCTGAATACAATCTTTTTACCTTAAAGAAAACTAATACCTATTGAATGTAGAGCAGTTGTCTGAGAAGATAGCTGCTCTTGTCTTTTTTATAGCTCCCCATATAATAAATACCGCAAAACATCCGTTTTTATTTATAGAAACAAGTCTTATCACTTGTATAAATCATTACAGAAGAAACAATGGAAACAGAAGTTAAGAAGATTCCTTATCTCAACCTGAAGGCTATCAATGAGCCTTACGAGAAAGAGATAAAGGATGCTATCAACAAGGTGGTCAACAGCGGATGGTATCTGCAAGGTGAAGCCGTAAAGAAGTTTGAGAAATCGTATGCACAGTTTATCGGTACAGAATACTGCATCAGCTGCGCTAACGGGACGGATGCGCTCAAACTGATACTGATGGGGGAACTGGCTATCGGAAAGTTGCAGAAAGGTGATGAGGTAATCGTGCCTGCCAACACTTATTTCGCTACCGTACTTGCCATCAGCAGCGTAGGACTAGCTCCTGTATTGGTGGATGCCAATATCGATACATTACAGATAGATGACCAACTGATAGAAGCCCGAATTACACCGAAGACCAAAGCCATCATGATTGTTCATCTCTATGGCAAACTGGCATGGACTCCGAAGATTGCTGAAATCTGCAAGAAGCATCATCTCTTGCTTTTCGAAGACAATGCGCAGGGATTCGGATGCTCCACTACTCTATCTGATTCTTCTGAAAAACCATCAAAAAGAAGATATACCGGAAATCTTTCGGATGCTGCTGCCCACAGTTTTTATCCTAGCAAGAATCTGGGAGCATTGGGAGATGCGGGAGCTGTAACTACCAATAACAGGGAATTGGCGGAAGCCATCATGTCACTACACGAATATGGAAAGATAGAAGACGGCATCTTCAGATACCAGGGCGTCAACTCGCGCATGGATGAGATTCAGGCTGCGGTACTGAATGTGAAACTGCAATATCCTGAGAACGAACAGAAAGCGAGACACAGACAGATACAGCTATACCTGGAACATCTGGATGACGATATCAAGGACAGATGCATCGCTGCGAAACTCATCTCTCCTGCTCATGAAAATGTTTTCCACGTTTTCCCTTTCCTTACCCCGAAGCGAGACCAACTGAAAGCATTTCTGGCAGAGAATGGGGTGGGCACAAAGATTCATTACTTCTGCCCACCCTATCTGCAGCCATGCTATCCGGAAATGAATCATCTGGAATTTCCGGTAGCCAAGAGAATAGCTGACGAAGAACTGAGTCTGCCTTGCAACTCATCGCTCAACGATGAAGATATCATCAGAGTAAGCAAACTCATCAACCAGTTCTTGGTTTAAAGGTACTGCACTTTGGCACCGATAGAGAGGCCGAAGACATCCCAGAAACCGGCATTGCCGTTACGGTAGAAACGCATAAAGTAGATATCCGTTGTACCCAACTCATAGAAGAACGTAATACTCTTGATACGCTTACGTTTATTGTGCGGAATATCATACTTAAAACGTTCACCCAAGGCGATATTTGGACGGACTCTGGTAGAGAACGGATAGTAGCCGCTTTCATACTTGGTAGGCTGCTTAGTCCAGAAATCATGTCCGAACACCGTATTGAAATACAGGCTGCACTCCAGCGGTTCAAACCACCAGCCCTTACCGATATTGCGACGCCAAGGAATGAAATTTTCCTTGAGCGTCATGGTAAACTTCTCATCGTCAGAACTGAACTTCGGGATGTAGCCAAACAAGAGCTGCGTTTCCCACTGGCGGCGCTTACCATATTCCCATCCGATACCCAGCGAAATGATACCCATATTGCCACAGGTCTGAATGATGCCACTAGTAGGTATCAGCAAATCCCAATGCTTACGGTAGCGCATAATGCGGCGGTCATATCGGGTCAGTTTGCCATCCGCCAACACCAGAGTATCATGAACAATACTATCCGTCAGTTCCAACTCCTCACTTTTCCCGGTAACCTCATCGGCAGCATGAACCTGTACAGAACCTGCAGCAAGCAAAGCTCCCCAAATGAATATATGCTTAAAACTCAATAATTTCATAACGATAATCTGTTGGAGTAATGGTGAATATATAGTACTGATGCTTAGCGGCATTGGCCACCTGATAATAGATGATGCCATCGCCATAAATATCTTCTTGCTTGGTATGATGACCATGACCGTAAAGACAGCACATCAAACCTGGGAACTGATGCGTATAAAAATTGAAGACCTTAGCTACATTATTATTAAACTGCTCTGAATAAGGGGCAGCATGCATACAGACAATGGTACGCGAAAAGTCATCTGCATCTGCCTTAACCTGCTCTTCCATGAAATCGAAATTAGGTACAGGGCGGGAATAGTCAAACTCTATGGCATTGGTATTGAGACAGACAAACTTTACCTTACCGGCAATGAAACTGAAATCCGGATTACCAAAGATTTTCTGATAAGACTGGTTACCTGTTCCCAAACAGTCATGATTACCCAGCAGAGCCACGAAAGGTATCTTCAACTTCTGAAGATGGTCACGGGTACACTGAAACTCACGGGTAGCACCGAAGTCGGTAAGGTCTCCACAATGAATCACGAAATCGAGGGAATCACTCCGGCGATTGATATCATTAACCTCACTCTTCAAATCATCCAACCACTGGTGTGAATCGCTGATCATAGCAAAACGGATTGTATCTTTCGACTTTACTGCAGCCTCAATCTTCTGAATATTGGTAACATTCAGATTTCTATCGCCGTCGATTTGCACATCATACGGATGAACATCGAAGACGGTATTGCAGGATGCCACCATACAGAGACAACAGGCAGCCAGGATATAGGGAATAATTTTATGCATTCTTGTCTTATTATCTTTAAAAACTCTTTTTTATAACTCTCAAATACTACTTTTTCTTCTTTTTCAACCTTGCATAGAAACCTTGCAACCTGCCAGGCTGACAACCGGCATCGAGCAGTTTCTTCAAATCACGATAGGCTTCGTCTTTTCTTCCAAGCAGAATCAGGATGTCTACATGATTGAAAGCAAAATCCTCATTACCGGCATCCAACTCCATCGCCTTGGCGTAATCAAACTCTGCCAGCTCAAGCATACCCCTCTCCTTCTCCATACCACCTCTTGCAGCATAAGCCATCGCACTGTCAGGGTACTGCTCTATCAGACTGTTAATGCCATCGTAAGCCTCGGTATAATGCTTATCTTTCTCATTGAGCAAAGCCAGACCGAGTTGCGCCTGGAAGTTGCCAGGAACAAGTACCAGAAGATTCTGATAATCGAGACGCGCAAAATTATAACGGAGCAACTTCTCATTGACAAAGGCACGATAGAACAAACCGGCGATATTGGTATTGTTCAGAAAGAGTACCTTATCAAGATCATCCTTGGCATATTGCCACTGCTCCAGCTGGATATTCCAAGCAGCCTTTTTCAGTCGCAGATTGATACTGTCGGGATGATATGCAAGCACTTCTGTAGCCTTGGAGAGTGAATCGCGCAAGGTTTTATTCTGAGCAGCACGTGCCTTGTCGGCATCTACGTTCTGCGCAGATACAGACAAAGAAACCATTGATGCCAATAATAATGTATAAAAACTTTTCATGGTGCAAAGTTAAGAAGACTTTTGCAAACTGCCAAATAAAAAACTATAAAACTTATTTGAGTTTACAAAAAGAACTAAATTTCAGAAAGACAGGACAATCAACAAGAAAAGCCTTAAGAGAAAGAAACATTCCTCTTAAGGCTTTTATCAAGAAAGCATCTGGATAGAAAATTCACCCAGCGCCGAAAAATCCATTCACAGATTAAGCATTTTTAATCCAGTTAACGATCCATGCGCCAACCTCAGTTGTGCCATACTGAGCACCACCCTCAACCTGAATTTCAGGTGTGCGGACATTGGCATCGAGAGAAGCATCTACAGCCTTGCGGATCAAGGCGCCCTCCTCGTTCAAGCCGAAGTGCTCCAACAACATAGCTGCAGAAAGAATCTGAGCTACCGGGTTAGCCAGGTTCTTGCCAGCTGCCTGTGGCCATGAACCATGAACAGGCTCGAACAATGGTGTGTGCTCACCGAGAGAGCTAGATGGCTGCAAGCCCATAGAACCGGTGATGCAAGAAGTCTCATCGGTCAGGATATCACCGAAGGTATTCTCTGTAACGATAACATCGAAGAATGTAGGCTCAGTCAATACGCGCATAGAAGCGTTGTCGATGAACATATAATCGGTGTTTACCTCAGGATACTGTGGCTCCATCTCCTTGGCAATCTGACGCCAGAGACGAGAAGATGCCAATACGTTTGCCTTATCTACTACTGTTAGGTGCTTGTTGCGCTTCATGGCAAACTCGAAAGCTACCTTCAGGATGCGCTCAATCTCAGGACGGGTATAGATATCTGTATCGTATGCCTTATCGTTATCCTGATACTTCTCACCGAAGTACATACCGCCAGTCAACTCGCGGATAACTACGAAGTCAGCACCCTTCAGGAGTTCATCCTTCAATGGTGACTTGTGGAGCAGACAATCGAATGTGGCTACTGGGCGAACATTGGCGAAGAGGCCCAACTTCTTACGCATAGCGAGCAAGCCCTGCTCAGGACGAACCTTGGCTGTAGGGTTGTTGTCGAAACGTGGGTCACCAACGGCTGCGAAGAGTACAGCATCAGCATCCATACAAGTTTTGAAGGTCTCCTCTGGGAATGGATCACCTACCTCGTCGATAGCGTGAGCGCCGCAGATAGCCTCGTTGTAAGTAAACTCGTGGTTGAACTTCTCTGCAATGGCCTGCATAACTGCTACGCCCTGCTTCATAATCTCTGGTCCGATACCATCACCGGCGAGAACTGCAATGTTTAATTTCATCTTATCTGATTTTTTAATTGTTTTATTGTTTATAACCTTCGGAGATATTTTCATAATCTTCGGAGATAATTTCGTAATCTTCGGAGATAATTTCGTAATCTTCGGAGATATTATTCCATATCCAGATTTCGAGGCGATACAGCCTGTTCGTCGCTCTTATCTGCCTCATACATATTAATCATCTTCAGCGTTGCCTTGATAGCTGCTTCTGTCTGGTCAGCATCCAAGCCTCGGGTGCGCCAGATACGGTCACCTTCACGCCAGGTAATGACGGTCTGAACGAGGGCATCGGTACGACCACCAGGTGGGATGGTTACCTGATAGTTGTCGAGCTTAGGGAAGGTTTTGCCGAGCTTCACCTTGTAGATATTGCGGAGGGCTTTCACGAAGGCATCATACTGACCATCACCAGAGCTACGGTCTTCATACTCCTTACCCTCTATTTCTACCTTCACGCTGGCGATAGGCTTCAAACCGTATGAGGTTGATACCATGTAACTTACCAGTTTCACCTTATCCTCTGGAGCTCCATGCTTCAAAACATCACTCACGATGTATGGCAGGTCGTCCTGGGTTACCAGTTCCTTGCGGTCACCGAGTTCTGTGATTCGCTTGGTCACCGCCTTGGTCTGCTCAGGCGTCAGTTCCAATCCCAGTTCATTGAGGTTCTGCACGATATTCGCCTTACCAGAGTTCTTACCCAACGCATACTCACGATGTCTGCCGAAACGCTCAGGTACTAGGTCGTTGCAATAAAGCTTGTCCTTGTTGTCACCATCGGCATGCACACCAGCTACCTGGGTAAAGACGTTGTCTCCTACTACCGGAGTATTCGGAGCCACGGCAATGCCACTATATCCTTCAACCAATCGGGAAATATCGTTCAGACGGTCTTCCTTAATATTGGTCTTTGCCTCGAACATGTCTTTCAGAATCACCTGAACACTTGCCAATGGTGCATTGCCACAACGCTCACCCAGACCATTCACGGTAACGTGAAGACCCTTGGCGCCGCTCAATACGGCAGCCAGCGAGTTGCTCACAGCCAGATCGTAGTCGTTATGGGCATGGAAGTCGAAGTGAGAATTCGGATAACGGCGCACCATCTGGCGCATATACTCCACACACTGCAATGGGTTCAGAATACCCAACGTATCAGGAAGAAGGAAGCGCTTGATAGGCAGTTTTACCAACTCATCCATCATCATGAAGAGATAGTCACGACTGTCACGCATACCGCTCGACCAGTCCTCCAAATAGAGATTCACGGTGAATCCCTTGCTCAAAGCATAGTCGATGGTCTGCTTAATATGAGCGAGATGCTCCTCAGGCGACATCTTGAGTTGCTGGGTGCAGTGCTTGTAGCTACCCTTAGCCAAGAGGTTGATGACATGACCGCCGCATTCAGCAATCCAATCCACACTCTTGTTGTTATCCACGAATCCCAATACCTCAACGGAATCCAGTTTACCTATAGTCTTAGCATAACGGCAAATTCGAGCGACAGCATCCTTTTCACCTTCTGACACACGCGCTGAAGCCACCTCAATGCGATCTACATTGATGTCGTGCAACAGCATTCTTGCTATCATCAACTTCTCGTGAGGAAGAAAACTGACACCATTGGTCTGCTCGCCGTCGCGCAGCGTGCAGTCCATGATCTCAATCTCCTTGATGCGGGAATTATCTCTCTTTGCGTTAACGTTCATAATTACTTGTTTTTAGCTTCCCAAGCCTCAACCTTGTCGCGGTTCTGAACGAGGAAGTCTACATCGTCCAAACCATTCTCCAAACAGTGTTTCTTGTAGCCGTTGATTTCGAAGTGCTCGCTCTTGCCGGTAGCAAGATTGGTCACGGTCTGGTTAGGAAGATCTACCTTCACCTCTGTCTTGTGATCCTTGTCGATGCTCTCGAAGAGTTCCTTCAGGAATTCCTCGCTTACTACTACTGGCAATACGAGGTTGTTCAACTCGTTGTTCTTGTGGATATCAGCAAAGAAAGAGCTGATGACTACACGAAAGCCTGCACCTGCGATAGCCCAGGCAGCGTGCTCACGGGAAGAACCGGAGCCGAAGTTCTTGCCAGCTACGAGGATGACACCACTGTAAGATGGGTCGTTCATCACGAAGTCTGGCTTTGGAGTTCCGTCGGCATTGTAGCGCCAGTCGCGGAAGAGGTTGTCGCCCATGCCCTCTTTATCGATGGCCTTGAGGAAACGGGCTGGGATGATCTGGTCTGTATCTACATTCTCCAAAGGAAGAGGAATGCAGCTTGATGTAATTACATTGAATTTCTGTTTCATAACTGTACTTGTCAATTGTACATTATTAATTGTACATTATTAATTAAAAATTACATAAACTCTCTTGGGTCGGTAATCTTACCTGTAATAGCGGCAGCTGCTGCTACGTATGGACTGGCAAGGATGGTGCGGGAACCTGGTCCCTGACGACCCTCGAAGTTACGGTTGGATGTACTTACAGAGTACTTGCCTGCAGGAATCTTATCATCGTTCATTGCCAGGCAGGCAGAGCATCCTGGCTGACGGATTTCGAAGCCGGCAGCCTCAACAATCTTATCAATACCCTCTTCACGTATTTGTTTATCAACCAACCATGAACCTGGTACAAGCCAAGCAGTTACACCATCTGCCTTCTTCTTTCCTTTAACAAGAGAAGCGAAAGCACGGAAGTCTTCAATACGACCATTGGTACATGCGCCCAAGAATACATAATCGATAGGATGACCCTCGAGTTTCTCGCCTGGCTGGAAACCCATGTAGTTGAGGCTCTTCTTGAAACCAGCCTGCTCTTCCTCAGGAATCTCATCGAGAGTTGGGATATTCCCGGTAATGCCGATACCCATACCTGGGTTGGTACCATAGGTGATACGTGGTTCGATATCCTTGGCGTCGAAAGTCAACTCCTTGTCGAAGACAGCATCATCGCCACTCTTCAAGGTCTTCCAGTAAGCCACAGCCTTGTCCCACTCTTCACCCTTAGGTGCATATTCACGACCCTTGATGTACTCGAATGTTGTCTCATCAGGAGCTACGAAACCACCACGGGCACCCATCTCGATAGAGAGGTTACAGAGGGTAAGACGACCTTCCATAGACATATCCTTCACTACATCGCCACTGTACTCAACGAAGTAACCGGTAGCACCTGAAGTAGTGAGCTGGCTCATCAGATAGAGAGCTACGTCCTTGGCAGTAACGCCCTTGCTGAGCTTGCCGTTGATGCTGATACGCATAGACTTTGGCTTGCTCTGGAGAATACACTGTGAAGCCATCACCATCTCGACCTCAGAAGTACCGATACCGAAAGCGACAGCACCCATGGCACCATGGGTAGAAGTATGAGAGTCACCACAAACGATGGTCATACCAGGAAGAGAAAGACCCTTCTCTGGACCAACCACGTGGATGATACCATTGTCCTTGGTGTTCATGGCAAAGTGGGTTACACCGAAATCAGCGGTGTTCTTTGCCAAGGTATCTACCTGCTTCTTTGAGATAGGATCCTCGATAGGTTTGTCCTGATCATGAGTTGGTGTATTGTGGTCAGGCATACAGAAAATCTGGTCTGGACGGAACATCTTGAGTCCGCGTGCTCGCATACCAGCGAATGCCTGAGGTGATGTTACTTCGTGACAGTAGAGACGGTCGATGTAAAGCTGAGTAGGACCGTCCGGAACAATCTGGACAACGTGCTTGTCCCAAATCTTGTCGAATAATGTATTCATAATATCTCTTGTTATATATATATGTTTATCTAATCTTAAACTTGTTAATACAATCAATGTAAGCCTCAACAGAAGCCGTAACGATGTCGGTATCTGCACCGAAGCCATAATATACATGACCATCGTATTCCACCTGCATGTGAACCTTGCCCACATCATCAGAGCCCTTATCGATAGCCTGGATGGTGAACTCTTTGAGGTTCATCTCCTTGGTAATGACCTTCTTGAGAGCATTGATAGCAGCATCTACCGGACCGTTACCAGATGATGCAGCCTCAAACTTCTGACCTGCAATATCAAGACCGATACTTGCCACGCTCTTCACGCCCTTACCTGTAGTAACCTGCAACCAGTCGAGCTGAACACCATGCTTATCAGCAGAATCAGCACCGGCAAGCATCAAAACATCCTCATCGGTAACTTCCTTCTTCTTATCAGCCAGTTGGAGGAACTTCTTGTAAATCTTGTCGAGTTTCTCCTCATCATTAATCTCTACACCATTGACATGGAGACGGTACTTCAATGCAGCACGACCAGAACGGGCTGTCAATACGATAGCATTGTCATCCAATCCCACATCCTTAGGATCAATGATTTCGTAAGTCTGGACATTCTTCAAGACACCATCCTGATGGATACCGGAAGAATGAGCAAAGGCATTGCGACCCACGATAGCCTTGTTTGGCTGAACAGGCATATTCATCAGGCTGCTCACCATGCGTGAGGTAGGAATAATCTTGGTAGTATTGATGTTGGTATCAATATTGATATGCTTGTGACACTTCAGAATCATGGCAATCTCTTCGAGCGAAGTATTACCTGCACGCTCACCGATACCATTGATGGTAACCTCAACCTGGCGTGCACCATTCAAAACACCCTGCAGGGTATTGGCAGTAGCCATACCGAGGTCGTTATGACAGTGGGTAGAAAGGCGTGCCTTGTCAATGCCATCAACATGCTCCATGAGATACTTGATTTTGTCACCATATTCATCAGGCAGACAATAACCTGTAGTATCAGGAATGTTCACTACTGTAGCACCCGCCTTGACAACAGCCTCAACGACACGAGCCAGATACTCATTATCGGTACGGCCTGCATCCTCAGCATAGAACTCTACGTCCTCAACATACTTTTTAGCATACTTGACAGCAGCTACAGCACGTTCGATGATTTCCTCGCGGGTAGAATTGAACTTATACTTGATATGACTGTCGCTGGTACCGATACCAGTATGGATTCTCTTATGCTTGGCATACTGCAAAGCCTCAGCAGCACAATCAATATCTTTTTCTACGGCACGGGTAAGTGCACAAATAGTAGGCCAGGTTACAGCCTTAGAGATTTCTACCACTGAATTGAAGTCGCCCGGACTTGATATTGGAAATCCAGCCTCAATTACATCCACGCCCAACTGCTCCAGTTGCTTTGCCACCTGAATCTTCTCAACTGTGTTCAACTGACATCCCGGAACCTGTTCGCCATCGCGGAGGGTCGTGTCGAAAATGTATAATCTGTCACTCATATCTTTAAAATTTTAAATTTACACCTTATATATATAAGAGCTACACATTCAGAACGCACTACGTTTATATAGCAATCCGTACAGAAGCATCAGATAAAGTAAAAAGCCTTCCCCCACTCCATAGACGGAAGTGTAGAAAGGCTTTTAATATCTTAAGCGATGAACTATACGCACACCTTATCACTTCCGCCCACAAACTGCAGTCGAAGTCGAATAATAATGCTTGTAATGTTCAACAATGTTGTTCTCATATCTATCTTATTATGTTATATTCTTAAATTCGCATGCAAAGGTAACACTTTTATTTGATACTAGCAAACAATTTATAACTTTTTTAATAGAAATGATAACAAATTCCTACAATCTTATTGTTTTTTTACCCAAAAACGTTAATCCTGTGCAAGAATTTGGCGAAAAAGCCAGTTTTTGAGTGAAAAAAATGACAAACTCTAACCTTAGAAAGGCAGATTCTCTGCAGGCGGCGGTGGTAGCGGACTACCATCCTGCCCTCCGCCATTCATCCTTGAGCCTACAATCTCACCACCTTCCTCAACAGGTGCTGCTGCAGCATCCTGCGGATCCTGGAATCGGGTAAATTCTCCACGGAAGTTCAGGAGAACATCTCCAACAGAGCCCTTACGGTGCTTGGCAATGATAATCTGTGCCATACCATGAAGGTCATTACCCTTTTCATCCTGATAGATATGATAATATTCCGGGCGGTGAACGAAAAGCACCATATCGGCATCCTGCTCGATGGCACCGGATTCACGGAGGTCACTCAACTGAGGTCGCTTTCCTTCCAAACCCTCACGGTTCTCTACATTACGGGAGAGCTGCGAAAGAGCAAGCACAGGAATATTCAGCTCTTTGGCAATACCTTTGAGCGAACGGGAGATGGTAGATACCTCCTCCTGACGGCTACCAAACTTCATACCATTGGCATTCATCAGCTGGAGATAGTCGATCATCAACAGTTTAACACCCTTTTCCCTTACCAGTCGGCGCGCCTTGGTACGGAGTTCGAAAACAGAAAGACCAGGCGTATCATCAATATAAATAGGTGCACCTGTCAGTTTTCTCAGTTTTTTATCCAACCGCTCCCATTCTGGCTGTTCCAATTGTCCATTCAGTATTTTTTTACCCGAAATCTCGCAAACATTCGAGATGAGTCGGTTCACCAACTGAACGTTATTCATTTCCAGAGAGAAGAATCCGATAGGCACATCATAATCTACCGCCACATTCTTGGCAATACTCAATGCAAAGGAAGTCTTACCCATGGCAGGACGACCGGCGATAATCACAAGGTCGGACGGTTGCCAACCTGATGTCATATCATCCAACCCACGATAACCCGTAGGAATACCGGTAAGACCACCCGAGTTCTGAGCAGCACGCTGCAAGATGGCAACGGCCTCCTTTACAACCGGATCAATCTGTGTATAATCCTGCTTCATATTGTTCTGCGAAAGCTGGAAGAGTTCACCTTCAGCTTTCTGCATCAGTTCATCCACATCCACACCTTCTTCATACGCCATCGTCTCGATGTCGCCGGCATAATGAATCAGCTGGCGCTGCATATATTTCTGCGCCAGGATACGGGCATGCGACTCTACATGGGCAGCCGAAGCCATGCCTGCAGAAATATCCATGAGATATTGTGCTCCTCCCACCTTATCCAGTTCGCCAGTCTTGGCTAACTGATCGGCAAGAGTCATGATATCCACAGGCCGTTCCTCCATGTTCATCACCTGGATAGCCTGATATATTCTCTTATGACGCGGGTCATAAAAAGTATCCGGCTTGAGCAACTCCGACACCACCGAAAAGGCATCAGAATCTATCATCAAGGCACCCAGAACCGCCTGCTCCACATTCACAGCCTGCGGCTGCAAATGGGCATAGGTTGGATCTATCTGTACCTTATTCTTATTTTTATTATTCTCCGCCATCTTTATTGTTTTTTCCTTTCCTCGAAAACTTTTTTTGTTATAAATTCCAATTCTATAGGCGCAATACCACGATTATCGAGCCAATCTCCCATCTCGAGCAGGCCGAGTGCATCTATATCCTCCTTAGGGGAAAAAGCTGCATGACCAGATGCTTCATTCAAAAATCTGATAGCTGCAGTTCCTCCCTTTTTCACGAGAACGCAGAGTCCATAATAGAAAAATTTCATAGACTCCCATCTGTGGTCTTGTGGCTTGGAAACTTTGCTCACCATCGCAGATAACATTTTCATGAATATGCGTTCCTTTTCATCCTTATCCATATCTGTCATGTCAGAATTCAATATTTCCCTGATTTCATTATCATCACTATTTTGCAGATAAGGTTCTATTAAAGCCATTGCGTGGTCAATGTTTTTATCGCCTTCCGATTCTGAAAAGAGCAAAGAGAAAGCCAGTCTGCATTCAACCTGTTCTTCCTTAGGATACTGTTCATCCATCTGGAAAGCCCATTCCAAAGCCTCTTTATAATGATGGAGTTTCAATAAGAGATCGGTCTTTTTCAGCTTGAGCTTAAACTGCTTACTCTCATCTGATTCTTCTTTAATCAAGCAATTCAATGTTATTAAAGCCGCCGGGTCTTTTATTTCTTCTTCTATTTCTAATTTCAACTCCGTGGCAGCCTTATAAGTTGGGCTTGTTTTCTTAATCACATAGAGATGTTCAAGCGCTTCATCATATTTTTCCTCCGATTTGTATGCCAATGCAAGCATCATATGCTCTTCGTCGGTATATTTTTCCAGATTACGCAAAATCTTGCTAACAAAGGCATAGTCACCTCTTTTAGCAGAGAAACGGGCCAGCGACAGGCGATACTTGTCATATTCCGGTTTGGCAAACAGTCCCGTAGTAAAGAAAGGAATTTCCTTCTGCACTTCGAAAGGATTATCAAATGCCTTCCTCATTGGAGAGAGAGTATAGAAGCGGTAGAGGTCCTGCACATAGCGATGACGAACCCTAATTGCACGTTTCTTCTTTTCCTCTTCAGAGAGATTCTCTTCATGTTCCATTACCGAATCAAGCAGTGTGACATTTTCAGAATCCTTTGCTTCTGTAGAATCAGTCTCATCCTCTACGGGCTCTTCGGTATTCTGCTCTTTTTCCATCTCATCTTCTTCGTCATAAAAAACAGGACCAGACACCATATTTTCCGGAGCAACATCCAATGATTCAATAAATTCCTTAGATGCATTATTCAATGAAAGAATGATGCTATACAGATCGGTATCACACATAGAGGCACCTCTCAAGAGATTGTTGATGAAATTGCGATGCTGTTTCATCGTAGCCCGAACATTCTTGAGCGTAGAATTACGGACATAGAAAGGAACAAACCAATTATAGAGTGAATGGAAATGACCGAAGCTCTTCTGGTTGGCAAACTGATGATAATAGACATCAACTCCTATATCTTCTGAATTCAACATATAGTCGAAGGCTCCCTTAAGGGCATCATCAGGATTCTCCCCATCTGCAGAGAAGCAATTAAGTCCCAATTCACCCGTTTGGTCTATCTTTTCGGCCAAATCCTGAGTAAAAGAAGTGAGCATGGTCTTCACCACGGAATGCATCATCTCCTTGCTATCCTTTTTACTTGTAAGACATAGACGCATCTGGCGTTGGAGATCAACACAGGCTGCCAAAAATTCATCATCCATGATCAAACCAGCAGCAGAATCCCAATATTTCTGTTTTTCACCCGAATTGGTTATTGCAGAGAAAACAAAACCCACCAAAGCTCGCTGGCGAACACTGCAAGTACTGTCGTCAGACTTGATTAAGCGCATCAAGACTGCAAGTCTAGGGGCATCCATGAATACAGTGCATGACAATGAAACAGCCGAAACTATCATATTGATGGTGTATGGATCTACCAAATCGGAAGCGATGATATCAAGAATATCCTTGACAAAATCATCATTCCATTCATCAGTTGTCAAAATATAAGAAAACACCATATTGCGATAGGCATTAAGCTGCTCTTGTATCTTTTGTCTTTCCTCGTCTATCTGTTCTTCAGACAAGCCTACCCTCAAATTTAGCATAGCTTCATCTGTAGCAAATTTCTCAAAGGTTTCCTGTACCTCATCAAAACTTGTCAGATTCTGAGCTCTTTTGCGAAGTGCAACAAATGTAGACTCATTAGCCAAAATCCATTCGTGGCGCATTTTACTATAGAGCTTGTCTATATCCATATCCAAATCTGAAGCAAGATCATAAAGTTCCCGATGTTTGAGTTTGCCATCTATATAATCATGATATAAAGCATCATATCTTTGTTCAATTTCCGCTATTCCAGGCAGACATGGCTCCAAACCCACTTCCTGGTCAATTATCTTGCGAATTGCCTCTATTCTGGATATCATAGTGACATTTTCATGCGAAAACTTTATCCAGCTAAAATCTTCTCTTTTCATAAGCCGCTTATTTTTGTGCTACAGCCAGGTCACGACGTCTTGGTTCCATAGCGTGTTCATATTTAAGTTTTGGAAGATTACTGATGGTTTTAGCATCGGCACCCGTATACTTTGTGATGATACTTGCATAATGCTGTACCCCACGACTGTTTATGCTATCAACAGCAATATTATACGCCTTGATAAACTTGGCAACTTGGTCTTTACGGCGCGGCTCTGAAAGTATTTTCTTGCGGAAAGCCACAACACCCAACTGCAAGTTCTTATCTCTGCTGTCAAAGAGTTTTACATGCTGTTCAAGTCGGGCTTTGGTAGCTTGAGGTTCTGGCAGCAACATGGCATCCATCTCGTTGTTAAGCAACATACGCAGACGGATGTTCAAATCGTTGATTTGAACCTTATAAGCATCATATTTAGGCTTACCGCTATCGATTGCTAAAGTAGCCAGATAATCAGTTGCAGAGTAGCGGGTCATTGCCACCATCTTATCTGACAGTTGTTTCAGTTCGGATATACGCGAACGCTTATTGGTGATAAACTGCCAATAAAGATTGGTAGAAATAGGGTACGTCAAAGCAGTACCCCGTTTCTCTATATGATGAGCACGAATCAGATCGGTCACGGCTCCCTCTACGCGCTTGCGCTCGATAGCAGTATCACAATCCATTTGTGCAGTATATCTACGCAAATGTACGTCTACACCTTGCTGCTGGAAGATACTGTCATCACATGCCAGAAAGATTGGCAGGCAGTCCATTGTTGGCATCACCGCTATCTTCAGCGCAGCACGGTCTAGGCTATCCAATCTAGCCTTTTCCTTCTTGCTCAAGCGATGACGTTCTGCTTCCGACTTGCCACATCCTGCAAATCCTATAGTCAGCAAGAGCATCAAGGCTGTAAACGTTTTGAACTTATTCATTATCTATCCTTTAATCATTTGTTATTCTACATAGAGAACCAATCCCTTCAAATATTCACCTTCCGGATGATAAATATTGATAGGATGGTCGGCAGGCTGGTGCAACTGGTGCAAGATGCGAACCTTTCTTCCAGCCTGCGCTGCAGCAGTAAACACAGCATTGCGGAACTGATCCTTCGTAACCACCTGAGAGCAACTGAAGGTAAAAAGGATGCCGCCCTTCTTAATACGCTGCAAGCCCTTTACGTTCAGGCGGGTATAGCCCTTCAACGCATTGCGTAAAGCCGCACGGTGCTTGGCAAAAGCAGGAGGATCAAGAACTATCAGATCATACTGCTGGTCATGTTCATCAAGATACTTGAAGGCATCTTCGCAGATAGCCTCATGGCGTGCATCTTCAGGGAAATTGAGCGCAATATTCTCATTGGTCAATTCTATCGCCTTGGCACTGCTGTCTACGGAGTGAACAGCCTTAGCCTCGCCTCTCATCGCATAAACAGAAAAACCGCCGGTATAGCAGAACATGTTGAGCACGCTCTTACCCTTGGCATAATGCTCGAGCAGCGAACGGTTCTCACGCTGATCTACGAAGAAACCCGTTTTCTGACCACGCAACCAGTCGATATGGAATTTCAGTCCATTCTCTACAGCAACATCGTCAGCATCACCTCCCAGTATAAAGCCATTTTCCTGTCTGAGGTCAGCCTTATATGGTAAGGTTGTCTCACTCTTATAGTAGATATTCTCCAGTGCTTCGCCCATCACCTTCTTCAAAGCTTTGGCTATCTCCATGCGGCAAACATGCATACCCACACTGTGAGCCTGCATGACAGCAGTAGGACCATAGCAGTCGATAACAAGTCCCGGCAAGTTATCGCCCTCACCATGGACCAAGCGATAAGTAGTATTGGATGAATTACCGGCAATACCCAAAGCGAGTCTCATCTTATATGCCGAATCCAATCTGGCACACCAGTACTCCTCATCAATCTCAATATCTCTAAAAGAAAGAACACGTACAGCGATAGAACCGATCTGATAATGACCTATAGCAATGAATTCACCACTACGGGTAAACACTCTCACAATGTCGCCCTCCTCTATGCCCTCATCCATTGTCTGGATAGCACCCGAGAAGATCCATGGATGAAAACGCTTGAGCGATTCTTCCTTACCTTTCTTTAAATATACGCTTTTATACATATTTATATATGAAGTTTCTTACGATTATCAATTTCTATTCCTTACCACCTTATATCATACCCTGAGTTCATCGAGCTCGTAATCGCCTGTAGCAGACAAACGCTTAAATTCCTCATACAGATTAATGCAGCACCAGGCATCTGTAGCTGCATAGAGAGCCTGCGATTCCTTCAAATCGCTAGCCTCCCAATTGCTCAACCGTTGCGCCTTGCTGATTTTCTGGTGAAACAGGTTAGCATACAGTTTCTGCAGACTCATGTCTGCGATACCAAAGTTCTTAGCAACATCCTGCAACTCGATAAAGTAACCAGCCTTAAAAGCAGCTCGCTTATGGAGCTGCAGCAAGTCATCGTGCCAGGAAAGTCCTACTTTTGGCACGGTGGTATCTTCGAGCAAGCGAATGATGGCAGGAGTCATGCCCGTATGATGCAGGCGGAAGAGATAACATGTATCATGTGTACTCACCTGCAACAACGAAACATGGTAAGCCTGACCACGCTTGAATGATGGGCGCGTTTCAGTATCCACGCCCAGTATATAATGGCTAAGTAGGTCATTAACAGCCGCTTCTGTATCTTCAGGCTTGTCAACGACTACGATTTTGCCAGGAAACAAAGCTCTTGGCAAATTCGTGATTGCCGCCTTGTCGAAACTAGTGAAAATAATCTTCATTATGCTTTTTATTCTTTACAAGTTGCAAAATTAGAAAAAAAAGATGAGAAAAAGAATTGTTTTCTCAATTATTTTCGCTAATTTTGCAGATAAATTATTCAAAAATATATAAAATGGCTAAAAAAAGAACTGAAAAAAAGACCAAAACCTTTAGCGAAGCTATTGGTTTACAGTATATTTTCAACAATACTATCACTGACTTTTTCATAGGATTAGCCTTGGTAGTCATTGCTGTGGTTATCATCATCGCTATGATCTCCTTTCTCAACACAGGAGCCAATGACCAGAGTTTGCTCGAAAATCTGAAGCCAGGCGAATGGACCAACACGGAAAAACAGTTTCAGAACTACTGCGGATCCTGGGGAGCCATTGTATCCTATTGGCTCATTGTCATCAATTTCGGATTTCCAGCCTTCTTGCTCCCATTCTTTGTCATCATGGTGGGATTGCAGATGATGCATGCCTACAAGCTGAACCTGTGGAAATGGTTCTTCTGCATGATTGTGATCATACTATGGATGTCGGTAACCTTTGCCAAGTTCATCGCACCTATCATGCCAAGCCTCATCTTCAATCCGGGCGGAAAGCACGGACTCTTTGTCGTGCAGAATCTGGAGAACATCATGGGTCCTCCAGGACTTACTGCCATTCTTTTCTTCGTGGCGGTAGCATTCCTCACCTATCTCACCACTGAAACTATTACGGTTATCAGAAAAGCACTCAACCCTATCGGTTATATATCAAATAAGGTGAAATTTGAGATTACTAACCATGGAAAGAACAGGAAAGATACGGAAGCTATCGACGAGGTATACGCCAACGCAGCATATGGTGCTGGCACAGAGGATGAGAAAGAAGAATATAAGGAAGAAGAACCTACCAAAGTCATCGACCTGAATCTGGATCCGGACCAGACTTTCGCAACCCCAGACACACCTTCTACGCCTGTTGAGCCAGAGGCAGACGGACAGGAAGCTACAGGAACAGAAGGTGATACGGAAAAAGATGAAACCATCGCTATAGCCAACGGCACGCTGAACGAGAATATGTCACTCATTGCACGTCAGCGCGAACTCCGTACAAAACGGGCTGAACGGGAAGCATTGGAAAAGCAAGCTGCCGAGGCTGCTGCAGCTTCTGAGCATATAGGTATGGACATCTCTGTAGCCACAGCCGACGAGAAGGCTACAGGCAACACCTTGAGCAATGCAGAAGTACTGAATACTCCGATCAATCCGAAGGAGCCGTTCACTAGATATAAATATCCGGTACTCAACCTTCTGAAGAAGTATGAGGATGACGGCGTATCCATCGATGAGGAAGAGCAGCGCGCCAACAAAAACCGCATCATCGAGGTGCTGGGCAACTTTGGCGTACAGATCAAAACCATCCGTGCTACGGTTGGTCCTACCATCACACTCTACGAAATCCAGCCTGCAGAAGGCGTACGTATCTCTAAGATCAAGAATCTGGAAGATGACATCGCCTTGAGTCTGGCAGCTCTCGGCATCCGTATCATCGCTCCTATTCCAGGTAAGGGAACCATCGGTATTGAGGTACCTAACGCAAAGGCGAACATCGTTAGTATGGAAAGTACTTTAAACTCAAAGAAATTCCAGGAAACCAAGATGGAGTTACCTATCGCTTTGGGTAAGACCATTACCAACGAAGTGTTTATGGTTGATTTGGCAAAGATTCCTCACCTGCTTGTTGCGGGTGCTACCGGACAGGGTAAATCTGTAGGGTTGAATGCCATCATCACCTCTTTATTATACAAGAAACATCCAAATGAACTCAAACTGGTTCTCATCGACCCTAAGAAAGTGGAGTTTAGCGTCTACTCCCGTATTGCCAATAAGTTTATGGCTGCGGTTCCTGATGAGGAAGAACCTATCATAACCGACGTAACCAAGGTGGTTAGAACCCTGAACAGTCTGTGTGTACTGATGGATAGCCGTTACGACTTGCTCAAAAAGGCAGGAGCACGTAACATCAAAGAATACAACCAGAAGTATATCAACCACAAGTTGAAGTTGACAGATGGACATGAGTATATGCCATACATCGTGGTGATTATAGATGAGTTCGGTGATCTGATCATGACAGCCGGCAAAGAAGTAGAACTTCCTATTGCCCGTATCGCCCAGCTGGCACGTGCCGTGGGTATCCACATGATTATTGCCACCCAGCGTCCTACAACCAGCATCATCACGGGTAATATCAAGGCTAACTTCCCTGGCCGTATCGCCTTTAAGGTTACATCTGCCATCGACTCAAAGACCATTCTTGACCGTACAGGAGCCAACCAGCTGATTGGTCGTGGTGATATGCTCTATCTCTGCGGCAACGAACCTGTACGTGTACAGTGTGCCTTTGTTGATACACCTGAAATCGAGCGCATCAACGAGTATATCTGCGAACAGCCTGGCCCTATCGAACCTATGGAGTTGCCAGAACCAGCTAATGATGAAGGAAGCGCAGGTGGAAGCGGCAGCATCAGTGCCCGCGAACTGGATCCGTTCTTCGAAGAGGCAGCCCATGCGATTGTTCTTTCACAGCAGGGTTCTACCAGCATGATCCAGCGCCGGTTCAGTATCGGCTATAACCGTGCAGGACGATTAATGGACCAGATGGAAGCTGCAGGCATCGTAGGTGCAGCACAGGGCAGCAAGCCTCGTGAGGTACTGATACAGGATGAAAGCCAGCTTAATAATCTGTTAATGGCACTTCGAAACTCTTAATTTTAGTAAATAACTAAGGGTATGAAAGAAGATAATATTGGAAAAGGTTAAATTATTAAACCCTGAAGCCGTGAAAACGTCTAAGAGAGAAAAGACGTTTTTACGGCTTTATGATAGAGTATGAAATTTTAGAAGATATAACATAGAATTTTAAAAGAAAGGAAAAGATAAAAATGAAAAAGATTTTAGCATTGGCTTTCGTTGCAATGATGAGCATCGGAGCCATGGCGCAGACTGCGCAACAGGTACTTGATAAGACCGCTGCCGTTATTGGCAACAAAGGTGGAGCTAGCGCCAACTTCAAGATGAGCAGCTCTAAGTATGGATCAGCAAGCGGCAGTATTGCCATCAAAGGCAACAAGTTTAACGCCCGTACCCCGCAAGCCATCGTCTGGTTCAACGGCAAGACCCAGTGGACTTATCTAAAGAAAACTAACGAGGTGAATGTCAGCAACCCTACACAGGCTCAGCAGATGTCCATGAACCCTTATACCTTTATTAATATATATAAGACTGGTTATAAGTCAACGCTCAAGACAGCAGGCAGTAACTATGTAGTACATCTCGTTGCCAATAACCAGAAACGTTCTGTAGCCGAAATGTATATCACCATCAACAAAAAGACACATATTCCATCAGTTGTCAAGATGCGACAGGGCAATACCTGGAGTACCATCACGGTAAGTAACTTCAGAGCCAAGAGCGTTTCTAACAGCACATTCAATTTCAACAGCAAGGAATGTCCAGGAGCTGAAGTCATCGACCTGAGATAATCGCCTGAAATATCGTATAAAGTTTATTTTCAAATAAGATTCCCCGCCACAACCCTCCGGTAGCGTGACGGGGAATTACTTTTTCCAAAAGGGTTTTAGTATCAATAATTTCCAAAAGCGAATCATAGGATCTACCTTTTTGCACAACAAATCTTAAAACAACTATGCAATTGTAAAATATTCAAAAATACTTTGGAATTTTTGCAAAAATATTTGGCGGATACAAAAGAATTGCTTATCTTTGCAACAACAAATTATAACAACAAGTAATTATGAAGCAGACAGAAGCCTATCAAAGACTCGTGGAGAAAGGTATCCGACCATCACTCCAGCGTATTGCCATCATGGATTGGCTTATTAATCATCCCACTCATCCAACTATCGAGGATGTGTACAAAGGATTAGCTGAAAGTATCCCAACATTGAGCAAGACAACCGTTTACAATACACTCAGAATGTTGAGTGAGCACAATGCGGCTCAAATGATCACAATCGATGAACATCGCGTGTGTTATGATGGAAATATTAAAAGCCACGTTCACTTCTATTGCAGAAATTGTGGCAAGGTAATTGACTTTTTCGGCGAACCTGCTCCAACAGTGGAACCAGGAAAGGAAATTGAAGGAAACATCGTATTGGAAGAACAGCTCTACTACAGAGGAATCTGTACAGAATGCGCTAAAAAAAGCGTAAAGTCACCTCTCACAGAGACTGTTCACTAATTCAAAAGACAATAATTATACAACAACTTTAAAACAAAAGCATTATGAAGAAAAAGTTTATTTGCACCGTTTGCGGTTACATTTACGAAGGTACAGAAGCACCTGAGAAGTGCCCTATCTGCAAGGCTCCAGCCAGCAAGTTCAAAGAGATGGAAGATGCAGTAGATGACGATATGACATTTGCTACCGTTCACGTTCTCGGTCAGGCATTTAAGGATAGCGTTAATGAAGACGTTATCAAGGGTTTGAAGGACCATTTCAATGGTGAGTGTGGCGAGGTAGGTATGTATCTTGCTATGGCACGCCAGGCAGATCGTGAAGGCTATCCTGAAATTGCAGAGGCTTACAAACGTTATGCCTATGAGGAGGCTGATCACGCTTCTCGTTTTGCAGAACTTCTCGGTGAGGTTTTGGGTGATACCAAGAGCAATCTCGAGGCTCGTATTGCAGCAGAGAAGGGTGCTTGTGAGGATAAGTTCCGCATTGCCAAGCTTGCTAAGGAGCAGGGTTCAGATGCTATCCACGATACCGTTCATGAGATGGCTAAGGATGAAGCCCGCCACTGTGCAGGTTTTGCAGGTCTCTACAAGAGATACTTCAAGTAATAGATTTTAAAAGACGTAACTTTAAATATTATAATACTATTTAGTATTGTAAGTCAAGAAAACAGGAAAGCCGATTCTTGTATAGTAATATACTTGAATCGGCTTTCTTTATGTGATGATAAATATTGTTACTTTGTTTCAGGAACCAGGAACTTGTCTCCTGTCTGCTTAATAAGTTCCTTGGCATATTTCTCAGGATACCCAGGACGAACTGGGGTTGCACCTAATCCATAAGGAGTCTTCTCGAAACTGCCATCTTTTTTGGTTGGCTTGATAATCATGTCATTATACTTCACTACCATAAACTGGAAGAGCTGTTGCCAACGCGCCAACATCTGCTGTGCCTTCTCAATACCATAATCATTGAGATACTTGACAGCAGCCTGTGGATTCTGTGCATACAGTTCCTGAGCCTTAGCCTCAACACCTGGCTGTGCAGCAAAATAGCTGTTATCCAGACTATCACGAACCTCCTTCAAAGTTGGGAACATCTGGCTATAACGAGGATAAACCATATTGCTGGTCATATTGCACACCCAGTAAGCATTCTTGAAACTGAAATTCACTGCATCTGCTCCCGGTGTGTTATAACACTCAGGACGAACTGTAGAAGAACAGTAGATTGGTGTGAACGCTACCATATTGGCATCATCATTACCAAACCAAAGAACACCGCCAATCTCTCTAGGCATCCATGAACGCATCTGGCTAACAAAAACAAAACCACTCTGCTGGGTGCTGACCGGTCGTTCGTTGAAGCACTGCTTTCCATCCACCTTAAACATCAATGGAGTTGGCCTGTAAGGCATCTGCCAGATACCACCCCCGATATCAGTGCCATCAGCAACAGAAAGAGGTGTACCCTCATAATGGTCACGCATGCAAGCCTCAACATCAGCAACACTCACCTTCTTGTTTGGAACCACCCAGAGAGGCATATCCTTCGCATTAGGATCCTTGCCCAAAGCCCAATCAAGATAAGGACTCATATCATAGAAATGATTCAAAAGAGCCCAAGCACGAGCATCGCAGAAACGACGTCCTGAGAAATCAGGCTTAGCATATGCCATTTTCCATGAGAAATCAGCATCCTTGCCCTGATACCATCCCTTACTACGAGCAAAAGAAACGACATCCTTGGCATACATCACGTTTTTCTTGTCCTTCATATTGAACTTGCCGATGCGACTCTGGTTAGCATGTGCACAAACTGCATTATCAGGAATACGGAGAGCTACCCAAACCACGCCCTTAGAACCTGGTCCCTTGCCCATCATCTCCATAATCCAAGCTTCGTTCGGATCACAGATGGTAAAGGTCTCGCCTTCTGAATTATAGCCGTAAGTATTGGCGATGGTTGTCATCACTTTGATAGCCTCACGGGCAGTCTTACTACGCTGCAGGGCAACATAAATGAGTGAACCATAGTCCATGATACCTGTAGAATCAGCCATCTCCTCACGTCCACCATAAGTAGTTTCACCGATGGTGACCTGCCATTCATTGATATTGCCAATCACATTATAAGTCTCGGCAGCCTCCGGAATCTCACCATGATATTTATTGGTATCCCAATCGTAAATCTTACGCATCTCGCCCTTAGCATGCTTACCGGCAGGAAAATGACAGAGATTTTGGAACATACCATAGTCATCGGCACTATATGAACACATCACAGATCCATCAACCGATGCTTTTTTCCCTACTATAAAGTTGGTACATGCCTCAGCCTCAGAGACACTGCCCAACATAGCCACAGCCATCAAGGCAGAAGCAAAAATCTTATTCATAAAATATACCTTAATTTATATATACAAAAAGAGAAGAGCATTTGAATTCTTCACTCTTCCCTCTTCATTCTTCACTTATTCGCAAGCCTTGAAACTCATATCCAAGCCCTTCACACTATGTGTCAAGGCACCAACTGAGATGAAATCAACTCCCTGCTCTGCATAATCGCGGATGGTATCGTAAGTGATACCGCCAGAAGACTCAGTCTCATACTTACCTGCGATGATGTCTACTGCCTTCTTAGTATCAGGCACAGAGAAGTTATCGAGCATGATACGATTTACACCACCATGCTTCAATACCTGGTCAAGTTCATCGAAACTGCGAACCTCGATTTCAATCTTTAGGTCGAGGCCCTTCTCCTTCAGATAAGCATGGCAACGGTCGATTGCGTTATCGATACCACCAGCAAAATCGATATGGTTATCTTTCAAGAGAATCATATCAAAAAGACCAATGCGATGGTTCATACCACCACCAATCTTCACAGCCTGCTTCTCCAACATACGGAGACCTGGAGTAGTCTTACGGGTGTCAAGGATATGAGTCTTTGTACCCTCAAGACGCTTTACATACTTAGCAGTCATGGTAGCAATGCCACTCATACGCTGCATGATATTGAGCATCAAACGCTCTGTCTGGAGCAAAGAACGGGTCTTACCCTCTACAATCATTGCAATGTCACCCTTCTTAACATGGGTTCCATCCTGAAGCAACACTTCTACCTTCATGGTAGGATCGAAACGGGCAAATACCTTCTTTGCCATTTCAACACCTGCCAACACACCATCTTCCTTGATAAGCAAGTGGCTCTTACCCATGGCGTCTTCTGGGATACAACACAAAGTTGTGTGGTCGCCATCACCGATATCCTCAGCAAATGCCAAGTCTATCAACTTGTCTTCTAATTGATCTACGCTTAACATATTATTAATGTTTATGTTTAATGTTTATTGATTACTTTTCCGTTCCACAGGGCACGAAGGATGCCTTCCTCATCGCGTTCCACCCGGATTTCGCCGCCTAACCATTCGGTCATCGGCAACTCCTCACGAAACTCGAAGTAGTTCACCACCCTGCCCTCTTGTATTTCTACCACAGCCTGCTGCAATATCGAGCCATCCGGCAATATCACCTGATGGGCTCCGCATCTCCTCATTTCAGCCATATCTTAAACATCCAGACTAATTACTCGTCATCTGAATAGGTTTATCAGGCATAGAAACCGGTGCACTGGTCGGAGGCGCCAAAGCTCCATCCGGACGCGCTGGAACACTCGGACCTGGTATACGGGTCTTACGAGCTGTATCTACTTTTGCCGAATCAGAAGATGCTGCAGAAGAAGAAACCGGTGCCACCTTTTTAGGATGCATACGGATGAGACGAATCTTATTGACAAACATCAGTTTAAGAGTCGTCAAAGAACCGGCATCAGAACTGAAGCCACCCTCATTCAACATAAAGTACCCCTTTACACATTTGATTCCAAGGCTATCATTATCAGCGAGTTCTACACTATAGTGCTGAGCACTCTGAATATGAATTACAGTCTGTGCCACACTATCGTTCTTGAACTGAACAGCCAGCAAAGCGATACCATCACGCATACCATCCTGGAAGATAAACTGCGATTCGAAATCAAGACGGAACCGGTCACCCTTATGGAAAGCAGTATCAGCTTCAATTTTAAAACTGCGACTGTTGAAGCCCTCATCAGGCGAGAATACCATCGAAGTAGCATCTTTCCAGATATTGGCAGTATCGCCAACAGCAGTAAGATTGTCAAAATCACTATTTCCTGCACTGTTTCCACCCAATGCAACCACCTCTTTATCCAATCTTTCAGCCAAATCCTTATACACATCATGCAGCAATTCTGTATGGCGCATATAATAAACCATCGAACTGTCGAAGTCTGCCGAGGTGACATCATGTTTCTTCAGTACAGCCTCGCGATAAGCCAGACTATTCTTCTCACTACCACCGTCTTCGCTCTGCGCCATAGCAAGAGCGATGTGATAATCGAAGAGAATATCCGTCATCTTTCCTTTAGAGAGCACATCTCTTGGCAGCGAAGGCTTGCAAGAAGCAAAGGCTGCACAAAAGGTTACTATCCAACAGAGATAAAGAAAAGCTTTCTTCATGATTACTTGTCCTCCTTATTTTCTTGAGATTGAGACTTTATCTTTTCTTCAGCAGTTTCAATAAAAGAAGAATCTTTAACCTTCTTCTCCTTATCATCACCTCCGAGAGCTTCCAGTTCTTTTCTACAGAAAAGCAAGAGAGAAATGATGCCGACTGATACACAGGAATCTGCAAAATTGAATACAGGATCGAAGAATGTACCATGCTGTCCACCCCAGAAAGGGAACCATTCAGGCCATGTATAGGTGAAGAACGGAAAACGGAACATATCAACCACCTTGCCCATGAGCACGGGTGCATACCCCTCGCCGAAAGGCACAAGATAAGATACATAATAAGGTGAGGCACCGGTGAAGATAAGTCCGTAGAAGATGGAATCAATCATATTGCCGATTGCACCTGTCAGAACCAGTGCCACCAAAATGATGTATAACAAGCGATAGGTACCACGCTTAATGATGCGATGCAGATAAATGCTCAAAGCACAGATGGCTACCAGGCGCAACAGACTTAGCCAGAACTTGCCGATAAACGACATACCCCAAGCCATTCCGTTGTTCTCAACAAATTCGATATAAAACCAATCAGTAACACGAACAGACTCGCCAAGGCAAAAATGGGTCTTGATGTACACCTTGATAATCTGATCGATAACAAGAAGCACAACCACCATTGCCGTGACGAGCCATCCGTATTTAATTTTACTTGTTTTCTCCATTTATTACTTTTTTCTAGCCTCCTTAGAAGCTACACTCAAAGTGGCATGAGGTACAGCACGCAAACGCTCCTTAGGAATCAACTCACCTGTTTCGCGGTCAATACCATAGGTCTTGTTCTGGATACGAACCAAAGCTGCTTCCAATCCCTTGATGAACTTCTGCTGACGCTGGGCCATCTGGATGATTTCTTCCTTGCTTTGTGCTTCACTACCCTCCTCAAGAGCCTTGTAGGTTGGTGATGTATCTACCACATCATTACTGTCTGAGTGGTTCAGCTGAGCCATGCAATCATGATAAGTCTGCTTTGCCACCTTCAATTTCTCATCAATAATAGCGCGGAACTCCTCGAGCTCCTGATCGCTATAACGTAGTTTTTCGTTAGCCATAGATGTTATCTATTATGTTATTTGTTAATGTTTTTAGGAAATAAGGGCTAGAAAGTTAGAAGCAAGCAGTTTGGAAATGCTCCTAACTTCTAACTCCTAACTCCTAACTATTTAATTCTTCTCTACGAGAATGTTCAACTTAAAGTCATCAAACTCGGTCTCAACACCTGCGTTGTCACCGATTTCGATGCTGTCTGCTAATACCTGACCCTTGATGTAGTCGGCGAATGACTCGATGGCTGCGTTGGTCTCCTCATTAGGAGCCACAGTTACGTTGATGCGGTCGGTAATCTCCAGACCTGTCTCCTTGCGGAGGTTCTGGATACGGTTGATCAACTCACGAGCCATACCCTCCTTCTTCAATTCTGGGGTCAACTCTACCTCAAGCGCTACGGTCAGATTGCCCTCGTTAGATACGAGCCATCCTGGAATATCCTCAGAGATAATCTCCACGTCGGCTACCTCTACCACGGCTTCCTGTCCGTCGATATTCAATGTGATGTTGCCTGCCTTCTCAAAAGCTGCAATCTGGTCCTGATCGAGCGCTGACATCTGGGCAGCAACACCCTTCATCAGCTTGCCGAACTTCTTACCCATCACTCTAAAGTTACACTTCACCTTCTTTACGAGAATACCCTGACCCTCAATGAAGTTAACCTCCTTCACGTTCACCTCGTTCTTCAACAGTCCTGCTACTGCCTCGATGTGTGCCTTCTGTACATCATCTACTGCAGGAATCATGATCTGCTGGAGTGGCTGACGCACCTTGATGTTCACCTTGCGGCGCAAAGCCAATACCATAGAAGTAATCTTCTGGGCGATGGCCATACGCTCCTCCAGGTCGGCATCGATAGCAGCCTCATCAGCTACAGGGAACTTATCGAGATGTACGCTCTCCAACTCGCCGCCCAAGTCGTGATACAACTCGTCTGCATAGAATGGAGCGAATGGTGCCAGCAGCTTAGCCACTGTCATCAGGCAGGTATAGAGAGTCTGGTAAGCACTCAGCTTATCCTCGCTCATCTCCTTACCCCAGAAACGTTTACGGTTCAGACGAACGTACCAGTTAGAGAGGTCATCGTTGACGAAAGCATCGATGAGACGGCCTGCGCGGGTTGGATCATAGCCAGCCAACTCTCTGTCAACGCCCTTGATGAGGGTATTGAGTGAAGAGAGAATCCAGCGGTCAATCTCTGGGCGCTTCTCGAATGGCACCTGAGCAGTCTCTGCATCGAAACCATCTACATTAGCATAGAGAGCGAAGAAGCTGTAGGTATTATATAAGGTACCGAAGAACTTACGACGGGTCTCGTCCACACCATTAGGGTCGAACTTGAGGTTGTCCCAAGGCTCGCTGTTGGTCATCATATAGAAACGAACAGGATCGGCACCATACTTGTCAATCATCTCGAATGGGTTAGTCACGTTACCCACGTGCTTACTCATCTTGTTACCCTTGGCATCGAGAACGAGACCAGAAGAGATTACGTTCTTGAAGGCTACGCTATCGAATACCATGGTAGCGATGGCGTGCAGAGTGAAGAACCATCCACGGGTCTGATCCACGCCCTCGTTGATGAAGTCGGCTGGATAGAACTTAGGAGGAATAGCATATCCCTCGTAGGTGCTGTGGATGAGTGCATCGCGGTCTGCCTCTGTGCCACGGGCCATCTCACCCTCGAATGGGTAGTGGAGCTGGGCGTAAGGCATTGAACCTGAATCGAACCAAACGTCGATGAGGTCGCTCTCACGATACATTGGCTTGCCCTCCTCGTTAACCAATACAATCTTGTCAACGTATGGACGGTGGAGGTCAATCTTATCATAGTTCTCCTGACTGTAGTCGCCAGGAACGAAACCATTCTCCTTCAATGGGTTGCTCTGCATGATACCGGCAGCCACAGACTTCTCGATTTCAGCATAGAGTTCCTCAAGGCTGCCGATGCACTTCTCGCCACGGTTCTCGTCACGCCAGATTGGCAATGGAGTACCCCAGAAGCGGGAACGTGAAAGGTTCCAGTCGTTCAGGTTCTCGAGCCAGTTGCCGAAACGGCCTGTACCGGTGCTCTCAGGCTGCCAGTTGATGGTCTTGTTGAGTTCTACCATGCGCTCCTTGCGGGCTGTATCCTTGATAAACCAGCTATCCAATGGATAATAGAGGATAGGCTTGTCGGTACGCCAACAGTGAGGATAGTTGTGCACGTGCTTCTCGCTCTTGAAAGCCTTGCCCTCCTGCTTCAACTCGTAGCAGAGTACGATGTTCAGGTCTTCAGCCTTATCAGAAGCCTTCTTGTCCCAGACGCCATCCACATTAAACTGTGGGTCGTAGGCATTCTTCACGTAGCCGCCTGCGTGATGAGCATATGCCTCCTTGTTGACACAAGCGTTCACGAAGTTGTCATCGAGGTCTTCGATGAGATAGAACTTACCCTGGAGGTCAACCATTGGGCGGGTCTCACCCTTCTTATTAATAAGGTAGAGAGCAGGAATGTTGGCATCCTTGGCTACCTTGGCATCATCGGCACCGAATGTAGGTGCGATGTGAACGATACCTGTACCGTCATCGGTAGTAACGTAGTCGCCGAGGATGACGCGGAAAGCCTCACTCTCCATCTCTACGAACTGATCGCGACCATCCTCAGAAGCGAATACCTTCTCAGGATGAGCAGCAGCATACTCTGTTACGAAAGCCGGTGCGAAGAGATCAACCTTCTCGCATGGCTTTACCCATGGCAGGAGCTGCTCGTAGTGCATGCCTTCGAGGTCGGTACCCTTCATGTGGTCGACAATGCGCCAAGGGCACTGCTTCTTCTCCTTGTCGAATGGCAGGAGATCGCCTTCCTTGCACTCCTGGTCTGCCTTCAGATATGAACCAACCAGAGCCTCAGCCATCACGAGTGTCATAGGCTCGCCATTGTAGAGGTTGTAGGTCTCGATGGCTACATAGTCAATCTTAGGACCCACACAGAGAGCCACGTTTGATGGCAAAGTCCAAGGTGTAGTGGTCCATGCGATGAAGTATGGCTTGCCCCACTTGGTCCACTCAGCCTTAGGATCCTTGATGAGGAACTGGGCTGTGGTGGTGAGGTCCTTAACATCGCGATAGCAGCCAGGCTGGTTCAACTCGTGAGAGCTCAAGCCTGTACCTGCACCTGGAGAGTATGGTTGGATGGTGTAACCCTTGTAGAGCAACCCCTTGTTGTAGAGCTGCTTGAGGAGCCACCAGAGAGTCTCGATATACTTGTTATCGTAGGTGATATAAGGATGATCGAGATCTACGAAGTAACCCATCTTCTCGGTCAACTCGCGCCACTCAGCGGTGAACTTCATCACGTTCTCGCGGCACTTGTGGTTGTAATCCTCTGTAGAGATATACTTCTCAGAAGCCTTGTTGTCGATATCCTTCTTGGTGATGCCGAGTTCCTTCTCGACACCGAGTTCAACAGGGAGTCCGTGGGTATCCCATCCCGCCTTGCGGTGAACCTGGAACCCCTTCATGGTCTTGTATCTGTTGAATGTATCCTTGATACTACGTGCCAACACGTGGTGAATACCCGGGTGGCCATTAGCTGATGGAGGTCCCTCGAAGAAGATAAACTGAGGGCAGCCTTCACGCTCGTCGATAGACTTGTGGAAGATATCATTTTTCTCCCACGCTGCTAGTACGTCATTGTTTGTCTGAGTAAGATTCAGACCGTTGTGCTCGGCAAATTTCTTAGCCATATTATCTTATATTTTTATATTGTTTTTACTTTTGGGCGCAAAGTTACAAAAAAAAAAGGGTTTACCCAAAATCTTTAATATATTTTCTACTTATATATACAAAAAAGACTCCTAAATGACTGAAAAATTGCTCTTTTCAAGTCATTTAGGAGTACTTAAACCTAAAATAAATGATATATGATAAACTAAATGTTTCTAAAAATAATGGCGGCTAACCATTGACTACTTGATAACAAACTTCTTGCCATTGCAGATGTACATACCTGGAGCCAGGACATACTCTGCATCAGAAACCTTGTTCACTTCGGCTACCTTCACACCATTGATAGAGTAAATCTGCAACTTAGCAGGAGCCTTCTTGCAACCTACCTGGTTGATACCTGTTGAGACAGACTCATAGGTCTTACCGTTGCGGTCGTAAACTGCACCATTGACGAAAGCATTGGTCTTACCGTTGCGGTCATAAACTGCACCGTTGACGAAAGTAAAAGTTTCTGTCTGGTTGACACCATTACCATTATTGTTGAAGATAATATTAGTAGGAGCACCTGTCAAATCACCATCAAACTTCCACATCCAGACATCCAGACCATTCTTCTTCATGTCAGTCTTGGTACAGCTTACACCTGGCCAGGTACCACCGGTAAAGTTGTCTGTATCATTCCAAGCCCATACGTGGATGTCACTCCATTCTGCAGGAGCGAGGAAGTAAGCGAAGATACCTGTTGGAGTAGGAATTACAACCTCTTTCTTCTTGTTGAAGGTAGCAGTACCTGTCTTTTCCACACCTTCTGCATTAGTTGCGCTCCAAGTTACAGTCTTGCTCTCGCCTTCCAGCATATCTTCACCGAGGGTGAATGTAGCAGCCTTACCAGGAGTAAGAGCCACCTGCTCGCCATCACCAATCTTATACCAACCGCTCTTGGCATTGTTGCTGAGGGTTGCTGTTACGGAGATAGTCTTCTGAAAGTCACCACCATTAGGACTCAAAGTAACCTTGGCTGCAGTATTGACAGGAGCGTCAATCTTCTTGGCACTTGTACCACCATCATACTCCAAGTAGATATCGCCTGTGATACCAGTGATTTCACCAGACTGTGCACCATTTCCATTATTCAAGATGACATTGAAATTCTCTACGCCATCGAAAGAGTAAGTCCAGTATTTAGCACCATCAATCTCCACAGGACCGGCCATTACCTTACCAGGCCATGCGCCTGTCAAGTCTTTGCCGTCTGTACCTGTTGTCCAAGCATGGATGTGAGGAGCATTAGCAGCCTTTACATATACCATGATAGAAGCATTAGGATCTACCTTGGTGAAGGTCAAGCTACCGCTCTTCACTTTACCGTCCTGGCCCTCTGCGCTCCAATCAATAGTCTTGGTGTCGCCAAAGTTCATACCTTCGCCGATGGTAAGGTTCTCACTCACACCAGGAGTCAAGTTCACCTTATCCTGGCCTTGTATCTGATACCAACCAGACTTAGCGTCTTCAGAGAGAGTAACTGTCATGTTAATAGTCTCAGTGCGGAATGATCCACCTGCCTGTGAGAATGAAACGCTTGCAGGCTGAATAGGAGCCTCATCAATCCAAGTTGTACCAGCCTCTTCATTACCATCATAGGTCTGACCACCCTTATGCTGAGCAGCAGTTTCGTAGATGAAAGCACCATCCTCAATGAGTTTGCCACCAGTCCAGTCTTTCACGAGTACGCGAACCTGACCCTGATTATTAGGAGCATCAACGGTGATAGTAGGACCTGTGTAAGTCTTGCCTGTTACCAAGTCTGTATAAGTACCAGCTGGGCAATCTGTGAAAGTAGCACCACCATTGAGGGCTACGAGTGCATAGCTGTCCTTATAAGCACGCTTGAAAGCGATACCGCCATTGGCAGTGCAACCATCTGTAGTCCACTGACCCTTGCGGAGAGCAGGCACTGCCTGACGAATCTTGTTCAGACGGATGAGGTGCTGAGCCACATCATGATTCAAAGAGGCAGCCACATTACCAGAAGCCTTGTATTCACCGAAGTCTGATGCTTCTACATCACCTGTGATATAACCACCGAAGTAAGCACGACCGGTGTTAGAAAGAGGACCATTAGGACCTTTATCAATTACTACACCACGACGGAAACCTACCTCAGAACCATAATAGAGACATGGGATTCCACGGAAGGTAAACAAGAGAGAGAGGTTCTCAGCCCACTGAGCATCTGTACCACCGAAACGGTTGGTATCGCTTGGACCTGGACTATAGTCATGGCTATCTACATATACCACATTGAAAGTAGCGTCATTATAGCACTCGTCGCCGCTTGCCAAGCTGAAAGCCTGTTGGGCAGTGTTGTAGCTGTAGTGCATAGGGAAGTCAATGACGTTGAATCCACTGTTCTGTGAGTAATCCGGTTCATGCCATGCACCATTGAGCATCTTGGCATTGTTGCTCTTTGGAGAAGTAGTCTCCTCCAAGCAAAGCAGTTGTGGGCCTACAGGCTCAGAACCCTCAGGAATCACCTGATTATCCCAGTAACTTTTGCTTCCATCCCATTTGTTGAGCAAGGCCTCGTCCGACTTCCAGGTATAGAAGTAGCAAGAGAGGTTTGCCTGACCTCTATAGGTTACATCGTTCATACGTGTACAAACCTCACCATACATAAAGAAAGGTGCCTTGTTCAAGCGCTTGTTCTCGTACTGCTTACCAAGTGCTTCAAATTGAGGGATAAACTCCTTGTTGAATGTCAAGCGGGAGATGTGGCCAGATGTATCAATACGGAAACCATCGACACCCATCTTGATAAACTGTCCATAGCAATCTACGAGATACTTAGCCACGTAGTCGTTCTCTGTGTTGAGATCCACACAGTCACCAGCAATCTGCCCCATCCAACGGCTTGGGAAGTCCCAGTTCCAGTTGTTGGCAGTATGGTGCCAATAGTTGTGTATATCGTGGTTATTACCATCTGTATTCTTCATCAGGGCAAGACGACGCTGATACTGTATCTTTACATTGCCCAAGTAATCGTTGCCCAACTTGCTCTCATCAGGGATCATACAAGCATCAATGTATGCTTGGTTACGAAGATGAGTATCACGGTCGAACATCTTGCAGAGCTTCTCCTCACCGAAGTTACCAGTGTGGTTGAGCACGATGTCAAGAATGATCTTGATACCCTTGTCGTGAGCCTTGTTGATGAGTTCCTGGAACATCACGTCACCACTCTTGCTGCCGTCACCGCTCTGATAGCGGCAGTCAACCTTAGAGAAATCCATGGCATGATAGCCGTGGTAGTCATAACCAGACGCATTCTGAACGACAGGTGTAATCCAGATGGCTGTAAAACCTAAAGCCTTGATGTAGTCGAGCTTGTCGATCACACCCTGGAAGTCACCTCGCCAACAAGGGTCCTTGGTACTCTTCTGCGCTTCCTGGTTATCCCAGCAGAGCACGTTGTTACTTGGATCTCCATCGTAAAAACGGGTGGTGATCATGAAATAGATACTTTCGTCTCGGAAGTCAGTACGATTGCTAGTAAACGTGTCTGTAGCCATCGTCTGCATGGAGACCAACATGAGCATTAAAACTGCCCATAATTTTGCGGCAAGTTTCTTCATAATGAAATTGTTAAGTTAAAATTGAATAGTTGAATTATCTGCCGCAAAATTACAAACTATTTCTATCCACCCAACAAGATATTTCACTTTTCTGCTGATATTTTTGTGCAATCGATTTCACAAATATTGAGAAAAAGAGGCTGGATTCTGTAAACCAAATATTTACAAAATCCAGCCCCTTTATATATAATTAATATAACGGGCGCGCCAGAAAACAGAAAGAATATTGTACTTTTGGCTTGTCCGAAATCAATTTTAGAGGTTTTCAGCCTCTTGCAACCAGATGGCTGAAGCTGCATCACTAGGCATACGCCAGTCGCCACGAGGACTGAGGCTTACGCTACCTACTTTCGGACCGTCTGGCAGACAGCTGCGCTTGAACTGCTGATTGAAGAAACGGCGCACGAAGGTCTTCAGCCACTTTTTGATAGTCTCCTCATCATAGCTGTCAGGATCATTATCACTGATCTTTACACGCTCCAGTTCGGAATCAATAAATGCCTTCTTTGCCAACATGTAAATCTTGAAAGGACGGAAACCGAAACGCAGGAAATAGTAGAGGAAGAAATCATGCAGTTCGTATGGTCCCACCAAATCTTCCGTCTTCTGCTTGATATTTCCATTCTCATCTGCCGGAATCAACTCTGGACTGATAGGAGTATCGATGATATCACGAAGAGTGATGCGGCTCTGTTCGTCTACCCCACTCTCTGCTACATGATTTACGAGATGTCGGATCAGGGTCTTAGGAATGCTGGCATTCACGCCATACATGCTCATGTGGTCACCATTATAGGTAGCCCATCCTAATGCCAACTCTGAAAGGTCGCCGGTACCGATAACCATACCACCCATCTTATTGGCTAAATCCATCAGAATCTGGGTACGTTCACGAGCCTGGGAATTCTCGTAAGTCACATCATGCACACTGGCATCCTGACCGATGTCCTCAAAGTGCTGGGTTACAGCCTTGGCGATGCTGATTTCCTTAATGGTAATACCAAGACTCTGCATCAGCGAGATAGCATTATTGTAGGTTCTGTCTGTGGTTCCGAATCCCGGCATAGTGACACCTACGATACCCTTTCGGTTCATTTTGAGTTTATCAAAAGCTTTTACACAAACGAGTAAGGCCAGCGTAGAATCCAAACCGCCGCTAATACCGATTACTACGGTCTTGGCATGGGTATGAACGATACGCTTGGCTAGTCCCATGAGTTGGATATTGAAAATTTCCTCGCAAGAGGCATTCATATCGCTGCTGGTAGGAATAAACGGATGAGGATTCACCTCACGTTCCAACACAAAATCGCGTTCATTTTCGGTAGGATCGGCTTCGATATTACGGATATTGAACTGACCGCCGAGAACAGAATACTTAATATTGCGCTGGGCATTTACATAAGTAGAATTCGTACGACGCTCAGAGCGGAGTTTCTCTACATCTATCTGTGAGATAACCATCTGCGGTTCAATAGAGAAACGTTCACTCTGTGAAAGTAAAACTCCATTCTCATAAATCAGGGCATTTCCGCCATAAACCACATCCTGCGTACTCTCACCGAATCCGCAGGAACTGTAGATATATCCGGTCATGGTACGGGCACTCTGCTGGCTGAGCAGACTCTTCAGATAATGATGTTTTCCGATGAGTTCGTCGCTTGCAGAAAGATTGAAAATCAGGTCTGCTCCTGCTAGCGCCAGTTTGTTGCTAGGAGGAGCCGGAGCCCATACATCTTCGCAGATTTCCACACCAAACTGTACGCCATCGAAAGTTTGAAAAATCTGAACATCAGACGTCAGTTTCACCTTATGTCCGGCATAACGGACTTCGCAATCTCTCAGGTCCTGAGCCGAGGCAAACCAGCGTTTCTCATAAAACTCGCTGTAGTTTGGAAGATACGTCTTCGGTACAATACCGAGAATCTGTCCATGCTGGATAACGATACCACAATTGAGCAACAAGTCGCCCGCTATCACCGGCGCACCCACGATAGAGATGATATCGAGTTTGCGTGTGAAATCGAGCAACATCATCACTGCCTGCTCAGATGATTCAAGAAGCATCTGCTGACGGAAGAGATCCTGACAGGAATAGCCCGTAACAGAGAGTTCCGGAAATGTAATGATCTCTACACCCTTTCCCTCAGCCAGCGCTATCTGTTCCTCTATCTGCTGGGTATTGAAAATGACATCCCCCACCTTTACGGCAGGGATGGCACTAGCTACCTTAATAAATCCGTACTTCATAATAAATTACTTTATTGTTACCTGTGTAGCACCATAGCCATACTCCTGGAAAGAAGCATCCTGATAGGTGCAACTTTTATAGCGATAGTTCAACTCATGAATGAGAGTCTGGCGCAACACACCTTCGCCCTTTCCATGAATAAAGATAATTTTCTGTCCCTTCTTTTTCTTATATTCCTCCATGGTCTTCTTAAAGATATCCATCTGATAATGAAGAATATCTGCAGAATTCATTCCAGCAGTTGTTTCAAGCACTTCATCCGCATGAAGATCTATCACAAGGGTACCATCATCCTTCTTGCTTTTCTTCTTGCTGGTGTTGGCGACAACCTTCTCATCCTTATACATCTGCTCTTTCAGACGCTTGGAATCGATAACCAGCGGACGGGATATTTCATCGTTCTCTACAATCGTAAAGAGATAGGCTGGAGTCTCGAAGAAATCGTTCTCTTCGAAAAGATGAAGTTTGTAGAATTTCACGGGATCGAGACGGAACTGAACATCTGTTGCCGGCTTCAGGAGAAATGGCTTGTCCTTCTTGTAAGCTATCATCTGGATGGCGATATGCTCCATCTCGTTCAGAGCCTCACGACCGAATTCCTCGATGAAGAGTTTGGTATTCGGTTCTATTTCTCCCTCTGCTTTCAGAGTCCATGCATTTCCCTCAGCCACAAGATAGGTATAGTGGAGATAGTAGTTGCTGTCATTCACCATATAGGTCTCGAAACGGGTATTGGTTACGTCCTTGATGTTGATAGGTACAAAGGCGAGATAAGCACTGAGTTTGTTGCCACCCGTACGTTCCTGAACCGGTTTCACAAAGGTTATCTCACGGTCGGCAGCATCATATTCCTCTACATCCATATCCACGTCATCGTGATCATTCAAGATAGCCTTGATACTCCGGCTGTCCTGATGCAGTTCGGTATTGGCATGCTCCTCAGCCTTCTGCTGCGCATCCATCTTAGCCGAAATCATCTTGCCCATGGAGTATTCATCCTGCTCCACCACAACCACCTCGTTGATAGGCATCGGAATCTCAAAACCATCCTCATCCTCAACGAGCACAATATTTTTACCTTGGAAGCCGGCAACCTTTCCGCCACCCACTTCGCTCAAGAATCTGACTTTATCTCCTTTTTTCATAATCTATTAATAATTTGTAATTGCAAAGATACAAAAGATATTGCAAAACAGGGCTTATTTTAATATTTTTAATGCTACTGATAAAAATAATCCTGTAAAAGATGCACCATGTTAGATATTTTTCCGTATCTTTGCAAAAAAAAGAAATAGTAACGAACCCTTTAAACTGAAAAGTTATGATTACATTTCCTTGCGCCAAGATCAATCTTGGTTTAAATATAGTTAGCAAGCGGAAAGATGGATACCACAATCTTGAAACGGTGTTCTACCCTATTCCGCTGACCGATGCACTTGAAATCAAGCTCATGGGCGATGAATTCCCTAGCGATGTTCCTTGTGATCTGAAGATTACAGGTAACGCAGTGGATTGCGACGAACAGAACAATCTCGTTGTAAAAGCTTATAATCTCCTGGCTGCCGACTTCAGGATTCCACGCATCCATGCTCACCTGGTGAAGCGTATTCCTTCGCAGGCAGGTTTGGGTGGCGGTTCTGCCGATGCAGCCTTCATGATCCGTTTGTTGGACGAGCGTTTCCGCCTCAACATCGGTAATGCGGAGATGGAAAAATATGCTGCCAAACTGGGCGCAGACTGTGCCTACTTCATTTCTGCTGACCCCGAAGATGGTGACACTGCATGCTATGCAGAAGGCATCGGCGAAGAACTGATGCCGGTAAGTGGTCCTGGCGATAATCTGAGGGGATATCATCTGGTTGTGGTGAAGCGCGATGACATTGCCGTCAGCACCAAAGAGGCTTATGCAGCTATCACCCCACAGGCACCAGCCAAATGTTGCCGCGACATTGTACGCCAGCCTATCGAGACTTGGAAAGAGGAACTTGTCAACGATTTTGAGGCACCTATCTTCAAGATGCACCCGGAACTGCCTGAAATCAAACAGAAGCTGTACAACCTGGGTGCCGTATATGCAGCGATGAGTGGTAGCGGAAGTGCCATCTTCGGTATCTTCAAGCATAAACCTGCAAATATAGAGGAACAGTTCGAAGGAATGTTCTGTAAAATAATGAAACTATAATTTAGTTAATAATTTACTCTAAATATAATGAACGAAGAAACACATCAGAAACTGATGACTATCAAGCGAAGCTTCCGCTTGCTGATGAACGGTCCGGGATCGCAATCTATGCGCGATAAGGGACTGGGATATAAACTGAATTGGGGCGTACCATTCTATGAACTGAAAAAGATGGCTGAGGAATATGGCAAAGACTATGACCTCGCCATCGAACTGTGGAAGGAAGATATCCGGGAGTGCAAGATTCTGGCTACACTCATCATGCCTGCCGATAATATGCTTCCGGAAATCACAGATTTATGGATGGAACAGGTACAGAGTCAGGAGATGGCAGAGATGCTTGCCTTCAACCTTTTGCAGCACGTAGATTATGCGCCTGTCATCGCCTACCAGTGGATAGCAAGTGATAAGCCGCTCTATGAGATTGCCGGTTTCCAGCTCCTTGCCCGTCTCTTTGCCAATGGGAAAGAGCCTAACGAGCGTGGCATCAACGAATTCCTGGATCAGGCTGCCACTGCATTGCAGGGTGACAACATGGGAATAAAACATGCTGTCTCTAATGCGGTTCTCCGTTTCTGCGACTTCGGTGAAGATTTCGAGAAAATTGCAAGAGGCGCACTCAAGGGAATCTACGAGATTTAACGCTTCTGCAGATGCGGTCAGAAACAGGCCACAACCCTGCTGAAAATACGTCCCGACGTAGCATTTGCTGCGTCCCGACATACAAAAAAATACGTCCCGATGCAGCAAATGCTACGTCGGGACGTATTTTTATGGCTAATTTCGTCATTACATGAAATACTTCTGGTATTCGTTTTCGAAGTTCGGAGTGAAAACACCCTTGCCGATGTTTTCGCTGATTTCATCCTTGGTCCAGAATCTGCCACCGGCCAATTCTTCCTGGCTCGGTTTCACCTCGCCATCATATACACAGCGATGTACATAAACCAGTTCCTTTTCCCGCTGACTCTCAAAGACATAATGCCCAAGAGATTCCGGTTCAAAATCGGTGATACCCAATTCTTCCCTTACCTCGCGATGCAATGCCTGACTCACACTTTCGCCTAAATCAACATGACCGCCGCAGGCTGTATCCCATTTATCCGGCTGGATATCCTTCCAGGCTGGACGATGCTGCAGATACAGGTCACCCCGGCTGTTGAATACATGCAGATGAACTACCGGATGCAATATCTTGCTTCCGTCATGGGCATGACCGCGGGTAACAGCGCCCAGGATGTTGCCCATTTCATCTACTATCGGAAATTCCTCGTTCTTATTATCTATCATCGTTTCTCTTATTACAAAGTTCCGTATTCATCAGAGTAGCGTAACATCTGGTCGACATAGCTCTCCTCATAATCCAATACTACGTCTGTAATTTCGCCTTCTTCATCCATCTCCAGCGTCATCTTCGGATTGATAAATCCCTTGTATGGAGCGAGATTCAGTTTCTTGTATCTTGCCAGTATCTCGCGATGCAATTCCGGATCGATATTCACGGCATACTTCTCTACCAACAGGCGGGCAGCCTCGAAATCACCCTCACTCTTGATGCGCTGAATTTCAGCAAGCAACTCACCGAAGAGATGGCGGAGCTTGGCATAATCATTAATCTTCACATAAGTCTTCGTCGTAATGATATTGCCCTCACTGTCCTTCAAAGCATCCTCGGCAGAAGCATAGCTCATATCCATCTTCACCAGTTCCACAGCACCCTCGGCATGTTCCATCACCCACCAGGCTATCAGCGCACGGTTGCGCATGTGGGCTTCCTCTATCTTGTCGCCTTCCTTGATGCGGATGGTCTGGGTGAGCAGACCGTTCATCAGATAACCGTAATACTGAGCCTTGTATGCCTCATCATTCGGAGTCAGACCCAGTTCTACCAATTTATGGTCTGCTACATAATAGAGTCCGAAAAGATCGGCTCTCGCCTCTTCTATCGTACTGCCATACGCCTTCAGTGCATCGGGGTCGGTACCAGGCAAGAGCTGTCCACTACCATGCCCCAGACACTCATGCAGGTCGGTATGCAGATCATCGGTAATATCCTCGTACTGATTCATCAGACTGATGGTATCCTCGTCGATAACGAATTCATCGCGGAAACCATTGCCTTGAGCTGCCTTGTTATATGCCTCGGTCAGGTTACCGATGGTCACACTCTTAGAACCATATTCCTGACGGATCCAGTTGGCATTCGGAAGATTGATGCCGATGGCAGAAGCAGGATACTCCTCGCCACCCAACATCGCCGCACAGATGACATTGGCTGTAACACCCTTCACCTCCGGCTTGCGGAAACGTGGGTCTACAGGTGAATGGTCTTCAAACCACTGGGCATTCTGACTGATGGTCTGGGTGCGCTTCGTTGCTTCAAGATCCTTATATTCTACGATGCCTTCCCAAGTACCTTTCAGTCCGAGCGGATCGCCATACACTTCGATAAATCCGTTGATGAAATCAATCATTCCCTCGTGCTGCTGCACCCAGGCAATGCTGTAACGGTCGAAATCCTTCAGATCGCCTGTACGGTAATACTTCACCAGGAGATCGATGAGATGTTTCTGTTCCTCATTTTCTGCATATTTCTGAGCACGGAGCAACCAGGAAACAATCTCCTTGATAGCTGCGCCATAGAGGCCGTCTTCTGTCCATTTCAGCTCCACCAGTTCACCATTACGCTTGGTCAGTTTAGAGTTCAGTCCATACGAAGGTGCCTGTTCGTTGCCATCTTCCTTCATCCTGGCATAGAAACGTTCTACTTCTGCCTGAGAAACATTCTCATAGAAATTGCAGGCTGAAGTCTGCACCAGATCCTCGCCATCCGTCTGATTCACGCGCTTAGGCATGACTTCCGGATTGAAGATGACAGGCACCAGAATGCCCAACAGGTCTTCCTTGCTCTGCCCCTTGGAAAGAGGCAGATATTCATCGGCAATCGCCCCAACCATCTCATAGAAAGATTCCTCTGAAAATCCTGGCACAAACTTTTCACATCCATAGTGATGATGGATGCCGCTGGCAAACCAGACACGCTTCAGATAAACTTCGAAAGCCTTGAAATCTTCGCTTTCGCGATTACCCTCGTAATGAAGGTATACAGCCTCCAGGGTTTTACGGATGCGCAGGTTGTATTTGCCCTGCTGGTCGAAGGTGATATCACGTCCCAAGAGGGTTGCCTTCGACAAGCAATAAATATAAATTTTCTGTGTGAGCGACAGGTTTTCGAAACCCTTCAGCTCATAACGGAGCATCTGGATATCGGCAAATCGCTCTTGAGTGTTTACATTACATTTTGCCATTTTTATCTGTATTTACCATGCAAAAGTAATACATTTTTTCCACATACCAAACTTTTCCTCCTGTTTTTCGCTCTTTGCAAAGTTTTTTACTTGAAATATGCACTTTTTCTTGGAGAAAACTTTTATTTATGCAGATTATTCATTACCTTTGCATGAAAATCAAAATAAAAACATGCCGGTAAAGGCAGAAATCATAAAACGGCAATCATGCAGACAAACGAGATATTAAAAAGCTATTTTGGATACGATTCCTTCCGCCCCAACCAGGAAACGATTATCAAAGAGGTAATGCAGGGACACGACTGTCTGGTTCTCATGCCGACTGGTGGTGGTAAGAGTCTGTGCTACCAGGTTCCCGCATTAGCAATGGAAGGTACCGCTGTGGTCATTTCACCGCTCATCAGTCTGATGCACGACCAGGTGGAGGCGCTCAAGGCAAACGGTATCCCGGCAGAAGCACTGAACAGCGGAAACGACACGACCGATGAACTCATCATCCGCCGCCGATGCGAGAAGGGAGAACTGAAACTTCTTTATGTTTCGCCCGAAAAACTCATCAGCGAGATACCTTATTTATTCAGCAACATCAAGATTTCGCTCTTTGCCGTTGACGAGGCCCACTGCATCAGCCAGTGGGGACACGATTTCCGTCCGGAGTATTCGCAACTCGGTATGCTGCACGAGAATTTCCGCAATGTCCCGGTGATGGCGCTCACAGCCACAGCCGACAAGATAACGCGCGAAGATATCATACGCCAGCTTCATCTCAATGGGCAGACGTTCGTAAGCAGTTTCGACCGCCCCAACCTCTCCCTCACCGTAAGACAGGAGAGCACCAAAAAGGCAAAGCTCCAATACATCACCCGCTTCATCAGTAATCATCCGGAAGAAGCAGGCATCATCTACTGTCTCTCCCGCAAGAACACCGAAATGGTAGCTCAGGAACTTATCGATCTGGGTATCAATGCCGCAGCCTATCATGCCGGAATGACTGCCCAGACCAGAGCATCAGTACAGGAGCGGTTCAAGATGGACCAGATTCAGGTGGTATGTGCTACCATCGCTTTCGGAATGGGCATCGACAAGAGCAATGTGCGCTGGGTAATCCACTATAATATGCCTAAAAGCATCGAGAGTTTCTATCAGGAAATAGGTAGAGCCGGTAGAGATGGAGCACCATCAGATACCGTGCTGTTCTATTCGATGGCCGACATCATCACCCTCCGTTCTTTCTGTGAAGAAAGCGGACAGCGTGATGTGAACATGGAAAAGCTGCGCCGCATGGAGGAATATGCCGAATCGAGAGTATGCCGACGACGCATTCTGCTGAATTATTTTGGCGAGACATCATCCTGCAACTGCGGCAACTGTGATGTTTGCAAGAATCCTCCACGCACCTTCGACGGCACCATCAGAGCCCAGAAAGCCCTGAGTGCCGTGGTCCGTTCGGGTGAGCATATAGCAGTAGGTACCTGCATCGAAATTCTGAGAGGCATGCATTCTTCTGCAGTTGTGAAAAACAAATACAACGAGATGAAAACCTTCGGTGTGGGCAGGGATACAACATCTAAGGACTGGAATGCTTATCTGCTGCAGATGCTGCAGATGGGATTCTTCGAGATTGCCTACAACAACCACAACTACATGAAGGTTACCGATTTAGGCTGGAAGGTACTGAAGGGAGAACATCATGTTTCGCTGGCTTATATCGAAGAAGATGATAAAGCCACCCGCCCAAAGAAAACGGTACGCAACAGGAAGGGCGCCATCGCCCAGCCGGGAAATCTCATTCCTGAGGTGCATGCCGAACGTGTCATCTTCCAGGAAGACTCGAAAGGCGTGGAAGACAAAGGGCTCTTTGAACACCTCAGAAAGATACGCAAGAACCTTGCCGACAAACAGGGTTATCCTCCATATATCGTACTCAGCGACAAGAGCCTTCATGAACTCGCAAGAATGAAACCTACCACCAAGAATGCCATGAGCCTGATCAGTGGTATCGGAGAATTCAAGCTCAATAAATATGGTAATACCTTCATCAAGGCTATCAGGAAATATACAGGACTATAAGATCTTGTCATCCTATCTTCCATTCCAGACAGTTCACCTCGTCCTTCACCGAGAAGTTCAAGCCTATCTTCACCACCTTCTTGCCGCTCATTTTGAAGGCGTCGACATAGTGCTTTGCCTCAATCTGGGCGAGAGCCTCCTCGGCACTCTTGTTGAACTTCAGTTCCATCACGTAGATGGTATCTGCCGTTTCCATCGTGATATCGATTCTGCCCTTCGCCGTATGCGGTTCCACATGGATGCTATAGTTGGTGAGCAGGGCAAACATGATGTAGAGCGTCTGCTGCCAATGCCCCTCGTAGTTAGTATTGTCACAGTAAGGCACCGTCTCCAGGAAGTCGTTCAGCAGGCTAAAGGCAGCCTCCATATCACCCTTCTTCACCAATACCGACATCTTGGCGATAGTCGTGTTAGCCTTCGCAGACTTGTCCGTCAGATAATGAGGCAAGAGACTACCATACAGCCCCACCCTAATCTCCTGGTTAGGCAATGCCAACTGATACAACTTTGTCGGTTTGTCATATCCCTTGATGGTGACATACCCGCTCTGATAGAGCAAAGGTACGATGGTGGTCATCGTTTCTGTGGGGGCATCAAAGTCCTTCTTGCCCACCTCTATGGTCTCGCCAAGGTCTGCAGGCAGGAATTCATATTTTCTCATCATATTGATGAGATAGGTAGGTGTGCCCGATCCGAACCAGTAATCATCCATTCTGCCATCGGCAAAGCAATTGAGCAGACTGTAAGGATTGAAGACATCTGGCGATGGCCAGCAGAAATGATAGCCATCATAATGATTTTTCAGTTCCTCGATGGTTTCCTCCCTACTAAGTTCCTGATGCTCGGCAAGAGCGTCGATATCATCGCTCATCTGTGTAAGCATTTCCTCCTTGGTGATACCGCAGATGCCGGCGTAAGGCTCGTCCATGCTCACATTCTTGATATTGTTCAGCTCGCTGAAGATACTTAGCTGCGAGAACTTCGTGATGCCAGTAAGGAAAACGAAGCGAAGCATTGACTCGCAATCTTTCAAAGGACTGTAGAAATTGCGCATCGTATTGCGCAAGACATCGAGCATTTCCTTCTCATAAGCCACATCCAGAAGCGGTGCATCATATTCATCGATGAGCACCACAGCCTGCTTGCCTGCCTTTGCAGTGACTGTTTTTATCAAGTTGAGCAAACGAACATTTGGGTCAGGAGAATCACAATCCACCCCAAACCTATCCTCATTTTCCTTCAATATATATAAGAGGTATCGATCCAGCTGTGCCTTCTCCATATGTTTGCCTCCAGCCAGGCTGAAGTGCAGCACGGGATACTCGTTCCACTCCTTCTCCAACTTTTCAATGGCAAGACCCTCGAAGAGATCCATTTTGCCCTCAAAATAACTTTTGAAGGTGGAAACTAGCAGCGACTTGCCGAAACGGCGTGGTCGGCTCAGGAAGAAATACGTTCCATCGGTATGTGTCATCTGATAGATGTATTCCGTCTTATCTACATAGAACATATCCTCCTTGCGGATCCGTTCAAATGTCTGAATTCCTATAGGATATAATTTTCTTGCCATAATCAAACGCAGTCTAATGAAATTTATTTCAGTTTTTCTTGCCTCAAAAAGTCAGGCTGTCCAGACTTTAAACAGATTAATTCACAATTATACTTTCTACGGAAATCAACTTTCGCTTTTTCAACCACAGACCTTCCTGTGTTTGCAGGAATTTTATTTGCAACAATCCTAGCTTTCGTCCATTTCGCTCTGTTCTGAGAAAACAAGGGATAGGACAATGTTGCATCAAGTTGTTTCACGGCATGAGCCACATCAGAACCTTTCAGTTCAACAAATACACATACTTTTTCATCCGTGCAGGTTGTTGCTACAACAAGCTTGTCACACTTGTCCTTGTCAGCACCTTTTATAATGTTACCATCTACTTGATAAGCCACACAGTCCATCGGAGGAACGAAGTTCAGCAAATAAACTGTCGAACGCTCCTTCAGACTGATTTTCGAACATTTTCTAACTTCCTTTTCAGCCAGATAACCTGCCAAAAAACTATTATTCATTCCCATATATCATCTCATCAAGTTCAGAAGATAATTCAGATATTTCATCAGAAAGAGAATCAAGATAATCACCCATGATAAAATGGTATTCATCATCCACGATATTCTCCATTTTTCCTTCATCTGTCATGCAGTATGCCGAATACCATGAAATCGGGATTGCATATTCCAGCATTTCTTTCATTTTCTCATCAAGCTTCTTTTCCTTAGCCAGTGCCACCTTCATCAGCACATTCAGAGAAGTCAGCACATACGGACTATGGGTGGTCATAACCACATAGCTATTTGCCCCCGACTGCTCATAGGCCTTCTTGATATTCTTCACAATCTCCTTCACCATCGCAAACTGCGACTTCGGAAACAGATTTTCTTCCAGCTCCTCAATATACAGCTGGGCGAATTTATATCTATACATCTTAGTTCCCTTAATCACATCATCCGCACTGATTTCTTTATTCTCATCATCCAGCATAATCTTTGCCACCAAACTCGTTAAATCAGTAAGGCTCGACTTCGGAATCTTCCCCACCTGTCCGGTAACATAATCCACAAGCACAGCCAACGGCAACGCCGACTGTATACCGCTTGAAGCATAAACAGGCGCTATCGTTCTACCCACCTTCTCAAGCACGATTCTGTCAGAATCCGTAACCTTATCATAATAATATTTCATATTATCATCAAATGGAATTCTCAGCGGATGCTTGATATCATATTCCTTCTTCGCCTCCTGATATTCCAGAAGATAATTAAATATCGAATCATAGTCAGATGAGCGATAAACCTTATCAATGTTCTGAATAGCCGAAACCAGATTGCGTTCCGAAGGAATAAAACTCAGTTTTGCATTATAGCGCTCAGTTTTGAAATTCGCTTTCTTTCTGATTTTCACATTCGCCTTCACGCCATCCATCTCGATGGTAAGGCAATCACCATCATAAAAGATATAAGAATCAGCAGCAAAGAAAGCATCATCGAAACGATGAAACTTCTTCAGCTCTTTCAGGAATCGGCCATAATGGGTATATTTCTTCAGCAGATTCTCGCCATCAAGCATGATTCGCTTTTCTATCCATCTACAGAAGCACAATATTTTCATAAAGGTACTCTTTCCCGAAGATTGTTTACCCACGATAAGCATTACGGCAGACAATGCGATGTCTCCCGTATCAACAATTGGGCCTATATTTTTAATTCTTATCTTAGACATATCTTTTTATAATGAATGTTCAAATGCAAAGTTACGCAATAAAACTCAAAAATGCCCTTCTTGGCTTATCTTTTTATATATTTTTACATATTCTCCAACCATATAACTTCCCCCATGCAGCCACGAACTCATCCACAACTCTACAAACGCAAAAATCCCGACCCAGAGATTCATTTTTGAATCTCAGAGCCGGGAATAGCATAGTTTTAAATATAGAGGATTAAATATCCATTTCCGCCCTCCTGGTGTGTAGGATGACATCCAGCACCAGGTGGAACACTATCCATACAGCGATGTCGATGGCCAGGATATACGTGATGTTCACGTGGCCGATCATCAGGAAGTTGAGCAGGATGAACATCAGCGAGAGCATACAGATGCTTACCATCACCATTCTCACTTTCAGCCCACATCTCAGCAGCTTGTGATGGATATGGTTCTTGTCCGGCAAGAACGGGTTCTTCTTGTTTCTCAGACGGTGGCCCACCACTCTCACCACGTCGAGCAGCGGCACCAGCATCGTGGTAAAGGCAAACACCATGTTGTAGTCGGAAACCACATGCGGGTTCACATCCACCGTGCTCAGGTGAATCATCAGGAAACTGATGATGTAGCCCAGCGACAGCGAACCCGAATCGCCCATAAAGAGCTTCCTGCCCCTCATGGCATTTCCAAACACGTTGTAGAACCAGAAAGGGATAATCACACCCAGCGCCGTAATGCAGAGCAGGGCAAAGGAAAACAGATGCAGCCAGATGTGCAGACCCGCCAGTGCCACCAGTGAGATGGCACAGAGTCCGGAAGCCAGACCGTCGATGCCGTCAATCAGGTTGATGGCATTGGTTACGTACACCACGATGAGCACGGTGAAAGGCATGCCCACCCATGGCGACAGCTGATAGATTCCGAAGAGTCCGTCGAGCGACTTAATCCACACGCCCGAAGCCACGAGCAGTAATGCCGCCACTATCTGCACCAGGAACTTCTTCTTGTACCCCACTCCAATCAGGTCGTCGGCAAGTCCCACCAGGAACAGCATCATGCTACCCACCAGCAGCGCCAGGAACTCATAAGGCACCTCCCCGTGCATCGACCCGCTGTTCAGCCCCATCAGGTGATGCACCAGCACCAGACCACCCATGGTAATCAGCATCACGGGGAAGAACGACAGTCCGCCCAGCCTTGGTATCGGAGCATGATGCACCTTTCTCTTGTCCGGCATGTCAAACAATCTCTTCTTATGAGAGATGAGCAGAATGTTAGGCAACACGATATTGGCGATGATCATCGCCACGATAAAGGCACCCAACAAATAAAAATGAATTGGCTGAATCATATATCTATACTATTATTTTTTAGCATTTACTTTTTAATATTTCACCTGTTTTATATAGATAGCGTAATCCCAGCAGGAAGATGTTAGAATACACACCGTTCTTTTTGAGCGCTTTCAGGTGGTCACGCATGATGCGCTTGTGGCTCTCTAATCCAGAATTGGAAGCGCCACCGGTACGCATGGTAACAAAGTCTTTGTTGATATAGTGCGTTTTAATTTTATTTACGAAGATAAGTCTCAGCAGATTTTCAAAGTCAGCTGCCACCCGATAGTTTTCTGCATCAAAGGCACCGAACTTCTCATACACCTCCCTGCGGCAATAGAACGAAGGATGCGCAGGCATGAATCCCAGTCTCATCATCCATCTTCTGAAAGGCTTGGAGCTATAGTATCTTACGCATTTCTTCAAGTCCTCATCGTCCACATAGTGTATGTCGCCATACACGGCATCCACCTTTTCATTCTCCAGAGTCCATGCGATGCAAGCCAATGCATCATCCGAAGTATAGAAGTCGTCCGAGTTAAGAATACCGATTACATCCCCCGTAGCCATCCTGATGCCCTTGTTCATGGCATCATAGATTCCCTTATCGGGTTCGCTGATATACCTCATTCTCCCCTCAAACAGAGGTTCCATCTTCTTTACCACCTCCAGGGTATTATCTTTCGAAGCCCCATCCACAACCAGCAATTCATAGTCGTGATAGGTTTGTGCGAGCACACTCTTCAATGTGTCCCCCACCGTCTTCCCGCTATTATACGTAGCGGTAATGATAGAGATTTTCATTGTTTTTTGTGATTATGCTAACAATAATTCATCGTATAATTTAATATAATCTTCAAAGCGTTCATCCTTATTAAAATATTGGATAGCACGCTGTCTACAGACAGAAGAAAAAGCCTCCTTCCCCTTGTTACAGATGGTTACTACAGCAGAAGCCATAGCAGCAACATCTCCCTGTTCAACTATAATACCGGTATTTGAATCAATAGCCTCAGGGCTACCTCCTGTACGATAAGTTACCACAGGAGTTCCACAAGCCAAAGCTTCAAGGTTTATTGTAGGGAAAGTATCTGCATAAGTTGGGTTTATTAATACATTGGCAGAAGAATACAACTTCACCAACTCATCTACATTTTGAGTTCTTCTTATTCCACGAATTCCTAGAGGTAACTTCTTCTGTTGGCTTGCCGAAACGCCAACAACAATAAGTTCATACTCTTCTGGTAATATGGTTCTGAGTTTGAAAAGATCATCATATCCTTTATTTGCATGCCACACATTTGAAACAGCAAGTACTTTAAACTTGCCATTAGACTGTTCTTCAATTCTTGGTTGAAATATACTAAGATTGATTCCATTCTTAATGACCTTCAATCTTTTATCTTTCAAGAAAGACTCACCAACGAATTGAGCAATCCAATCAGAACAAGCTACAATCGTAAGATTATTACACCCTTTGAATAACATTTTCTTGAGGTTCCAATTCTTACGTGAAGCATCAAACAATGTATTAGGATAACTATGTTTTAGAGGACAGTCATAACATCCAGTTTTCCATCGATTACAATTTTTAGTAACAAAATGGAAACAGTGTCCTGTAATTGCCCAACAATCATGAAACGTCCAAACTATGGGAATACCAGTAGAATTCAAATATTCAAAGAGCAAACGGTAATTGAGATAATGATCATGAATATCATGCAACTGTACAACATCAGGCTCTATTTCCTTGATTTGTTGAATCAAAGTACGTGTTGCCTTCTGAGAACACAGCCCTTCATTATCAAAAATTCTCTGTTGAGCATAATGGGCATACACATCCCATTGGGTACCTATCTTTATTAGTTTGCTATCAGATGGATTCATATATCTACCATAGGCAATATAACTTTCCCATCCGTTAGCCATTGCCCTTCTACCTATTTCCTCTGCGATACGACCATTAGCGCCCCAATTAGCTGTTACGTTAATCTGAAAAAGTATTTTTTTCATAAACACGAACTATTATACTTTTTACCATTTCTTCGTGCAAGACAAGAAGTATTTTACATGGTTTATTGGCCAGAATACTTCATAATGTCTTCTATTGATGACACGATTATTAAAAGAGAAATATCGTTTGTAATCAGACTGAGAAAATACATACTTATAATGCTGACAAGCTATATCTATCGATTTATTGTTAGCATGAGTCAATTTTCCATATGGAAAAGCAAAATAATCACAAGGTTTACCAGTATGCTTTTCTATGATGCCTTTACAAGTGTTTATTTGATATTCAAGGATTTCCGTGTCATCAGAATTAATCATATAATGATCCATTGTATGTGCACCTATCAGAAAACCTCTATCCGACAAATCTTTTATTTGCTCCCATCGCATAGGTCTTCTTCCAGGCGTTAAAACAATATTTTTATTGAAATTATCAATATACTCATCATCTCCCTCGACATAATTTGGATTGACAAAGAAAATTGCATTGACACCAAATTCTTCTAATACAGGCGCGAAGACATCATAACACTCCATAAACCCATCATCATAGGCAAAGGCAACCAAAGGTTCCTTTGGTTCAACCTTATTTACAATCATAGTGATGGCTTCTTCTATGCGAATGAACTTCACATACTTTGAAAGATTACTCAATAACTTTTTAAAAGTTTCCGGTTCCAGCTCATCCTCAATTCTATGACCACTGATAATATGAATACCAACTGCAGGTTTTGCAAAAGTACCCATCATAGAAAGATAAGCACTTCTTAGAGTCTGCCTAATTACATGAAACATTTCTTTCTTCATTTAGATTATTTTAAATACTGTTTTAATACATTCATCTGAAAATTTGGATTCCATTGATTATCAATTTCCTCGAAACATTCTTTTCTTACAACATCCCTTTTTGCCGAATTACATTCAAACCATTTATCAATACACTCAGCTAAACTTTGAGCATTATTATATTCAAAAAATGCTCCTGTTACCTGGTCTTTTATCGACTCAAATTCCGGCATTTGCATTGTGAAATCGTTGTGAGTAACAACAGGTGTTCCAAACATCAAGGTATGTATTGCTGTCAATCCTACATTTCCTGGTGAGACACACAAATCTGCATTATAAATCAACTCTGCATTTGTTTTCTCATCGTAGCAAGCACCATAAAACCACACAGAATCAGCCATTCCTAATTTCAAAGAAAGCCTTTTCAAATATACCTCCTCAGAACCAGAGCCAATTAAAACAACATTGAATTCTTTATTTTGACGCTTTAATAAAGACAAGCTTTCAAACAGCAAATCTATTCTCTTAACCTTCGTCAATCTACCTACAAAAAGGAGAATAGGATGATTGTTTCCAAAATGCTCATAATAAATGTTTGAAGGAGATAATTCATTTCTAAACTCAAGTTGCTGCTCATAATTCAAAGAATTATGTATTACAAAAAGTTTGTTTGCATCAAACCCTTCTTTTATCATCAATTCTTTTGCATAGTTACCATAAAGAAAAGTACCATCAGCTAAGCCAAAATAAACCTTCTTCATCAGTTTTTTAACGAAGCCTTCTCTACCATACCAGCCATGCGACCACAAATATACTTTCTTATTTGGCAATAGCTTTGAGAGGAAAAGTACTAGCCAGCTTGTCAAGCCAAAAGGTTCCCCATTCATAAGAAAAGTAGATACCTTTCTAGCAAACAGATATTTTAGTAAACCGTTTTGTATATAAATACTCTTAAATACTTTTTTTATATCTGCTTCATGCACTTCTTTAAGCAATGATAAATCCATTGACTTAATACCACCTTCAGGTTTACCAAATAACCAAATGCAATCATATTGACTATCCAACATCTGGTATATGCGTTGCCTATATAAGGCACCCATAACATCAACAACACACAACTTCTTCATAATTCTAAATAGTTGCTAAAAGTAATTCTATATCATTCTTGGGGCAAAGAATATCAGTATCTTCCACTTCATTGAGACCGATAACTTTTAATTTAGAGCTAGGAATCGCAAGATAATCACACAATTTTTGTCGTAAATCTTCTTTTTGGGTGTCATGAGATATATGTAATTTAGCTAATATATTCACATTCTTATAGGAGATATTATCTATTTCCCAAACCGTATCATCAAAATCAGTTTTACCTTGCGATTCTAAGTTTACCTTGACAGTATATTGCTCTTTATCTCCTGGCAAATACTCTAAAGTTTCACGATACTTTGAGAGTACTTTTCTTATATTTTTAAAAGAGTTTTCAAATTCATCAAAGAGAGAGAGTTTATCTATTTGAGACAAAAATCCAATACCCTTAACCTTTTGATTTCTAAATTCATTATTAGAGTTAAAATACATCTCATATAAAATACCATCAAGCACAGCATTATTACCTTTATTATTATAAAGTTTCAACTTGCTATAAGTCAGTTCCTCTTCACATTTCCAACATCCACCAACTGCAGCTTGCAATATATTCCTACCAATTACAAACTTATCATCTTCTGACATCTGTTTGAATTCCTGATGAAACATATCAATGGCATCAATTTGCTTATAATAATTATACGATTTAAACAATTCCAAGCACTTTAAAAAAGCTCCATTAGTAGAAAGATATTTTCCATCAGCTAGCGCATTCTCTGAATAGTTTAAAGATGCACCATCCTCTAATTGACCATAGTTGAAACTATATGGATAAACAAGACTAGTTAGTTCTTGTCCTATTTGCTTTCTTCCTGTTTTTCTCAGTTCATATCTTATCGACTTAAATAAAGACTCTATAGGCAAGTCCTTTTCCATCACCTTATCCAAAAGTAATTGAGTATAAGGACTATGTATACTACCGTCACTGGCACTAGTTTCTGGCGATGTAGAAAATGCAAAGAAAGATTGAAAAGGAAGTTTTGTATAACTACCGAATCCGTCATTACCAGCCCAACCTCTGTCATTTTCTGCTTTGACCCTGCAAGCATCCATGATTAGCAAATTCATTTGATCACCATTTGCATTCATATCTTTGCAAAGTTCATTAAGATTTATGGAGTTTCCTCTTGCTTTTACAATACCGTCTTTGCAGGAATCAGTATCGCTGAGAATCAAGCAATCCTCTTTATTAATCATTAATCCATGACCAGCAAAATACACTAGAGCCACATCAACTTTATCTTCTAAAATCTTATCAAGAAATATCTGTTGCTTTTCCAAAACATGTTTATATGTCCCCTCCTGATTATGCCCATCGTCTATACTTCTTACAACAGAATAACCCAATTGTTCTAACTTATCAGCAAATTCAGTTGCATCATTAACAGCTGCATGTAAATCAGGATAATACATGTATTTATTGATACCTATAACCCAGGCAAGACATTTTAGTATTTTCATTTTTTCATTGTCTTATAATAGAAAGAGACCATATCATCTAAAGCCTTCTGCGACCAACTATGGAAGATTGCACCAGCAGGCGTTAATGTCATTTCACCAAAGTAAATTTTAGTACCAGTATCATATAAATCTACTCTAGCAAGAACACTCATGTGGAAAGGCAGAACAAGTCGCCCAACATGAAGAACAACTGGTTGTCCTTTTTCCATAATAATCTTTGGATATGACGCTGATAATAAATCGGAGTGTAGGGTATGAATATCGTTGGCACCTCCCGAGCATTCTCGAGCTTCGAGATATCCATCACCTTGATATCGGTAATGGGCTTCATGAAATACCATTCGCAATCATACTCCCGGTCTATGTATTGATAGATGGCCTCACGGTATCTGGAAGCATCATTGAACACTAGACAAACTTTCTTCATTCTCAATATTTTCTTCATAATCACTATTATCTTCAAAATAAGGTAGCAGGCAGACCACGCTGACCAATCCCATCGAGAGAGCTGGGGTTTCCCAAAATGCCCCGGACGACTGGCACGCTAGGTACTTCTGCAAGATGATTAGCGGAATCCAGAGCAAGGCGCTGGAGTATTTCATCGCCACATATAGCGACTTCACTACCGTCCAGTAGAAATACACCATCATAGCCACGCCCACCATGCCGCCCATAATCATGGAATCGAAAAACACGTTGTGCGTATAGCCCGGGATGGCTGGGCTGCCGAAATAGTAGGTGAAATACCTGCCCAAGAGGGGATATTGCTTCCATACCTCCAAGGCATACTCAAAGCTATGGTCTCTGCCTGAAAGGTTTCCCTTCTCCAATGTCAGCATCGTGCGGTTATAGAGCACGGGCGACACGTCTTTCACCAGCGTGAGAAGCAAGTCCTTGCATGCGTATACCACGATGCAAAACAGGGTGGCAATCAGGAACACATAGATTATCTGCTTGGCCTTGAACGAATAATACATCAGCAATATCACCGTAAACCAAACAAAAGGTCCTCTACTGCCCGCCTTCAGCATGATGAAGGCACCCATCCCGAAGAAAAACAAGCACCAATACTTGTTCACTTCCTTCACGTAGTTATACGTATACAAGGCTACCAAGCTCAACGCCACGCCGCAGTGAGCGAAGGAAATCGTATTGAGCGCCACGCCACCCGTCAATCGGCCATCAGACGTAACCAAAGATTCATCCGTGTTCATAGTAGTCCCAAACAGCAAGGCGGGGTTGAATATGAAGTTAAACACGGCTATCGAGACTAGCATCAATGCCAGATATTTGAATGCCTTGCCATAATCCACTTTCTCCCACGATAGGGCATAACTCAGCGACTGGGGCAGGTTGATGCAAAGGAAGAACAGCAACACCTTGTTCCTTCCCTCGGGTCGAATTTCGAAGTCCCATTGTATATAGAAGTCGTACACAAGCCTCAGGATCAGTATCACCCAATAAATGATGAGACAAACGATAACGGGCTTGAGCTTGACATAGTTGGGCTTGCAGCAGAAAATGAGATACAAGGATATACCTAGGCATACCGCACGATAAGGGATTGTTACAATCTGGCTATGCCCTCCTGTCATAAAGGAATTTCCCATCGTTGCAATAAACTCATATCCATACAAACCAAGCACGAAATTGAGAGTGGCCAAAAGCACCACATACCGAGGGCACTCCCTGTCAATCAATAAATTCATTTGCTATATTCCTCCGCTAATTGCGCCACGCATCGTGGCAAACTATACTTCTCGTTGATTTCCTTCATCAACTGTGGCTGATACTCCTTTTCCACCATAGCCGCAACAACGGCCTTGCCTATCTCGTCCACATCGTATGGATTCACTACAAAAGCCCTAGAGCCATAGTATTCCTTGGGGCCTCCTATCTCCGTAACCACGATGTCGCAACCATACGATGCCGCCTCTACGGCCACCATCCCCACGCCCTCATTGATGCTGGGAAGTGCAAACACCTTGGCTCTGGCATAGAGATGATACAGTTCGGCATCGGGCACCCTGCCCAGATAAGAGATGTTATCATGGGTATCTATCAAACTCTTGATGGGACTAAAGGCTGCGTCTGAATTTACGGATCCTGCAAGGACTAGTTTGAAGTGATACTTGATGGCAGCCTGCACCAATCTCATCACGTTCTTCCTGCCATCGGCCAGGCTGCTCAAATGAAAGCAGAAGTCTTCCTTTTCTGGATACTGGTCTATTATAGGTATCCTGGGCGAGAGGGGGATGATGGATATCCTATCGAGCGGAACGCCATAAGACTGGTTCACGTAAGTTAATTCATAATGACTTCTCACAAACCATTGATCAATATACTGGGATGCCTGCCTAATGGCATAGTTCACGGAATAGAGTCGCAATCTCTTGCAGCCCATATAAGAAGCCAATCGATACTTAAAAGTAGACTCTATCGTGTCGATGATAGGGGAAAAGCATATCTTCTTGCATTTCCTGGCCAGCGAAGACACCAAGTCATCGATGGCTCTGTTGGCCCCAATGATGTGCACGAGGTCATACTCCGCCCATTCTTGCTTCTCCCAAGGATTCACCTTCACCACTTTGTGGCCTTGCCGCGCAAGTTCGTCGGCCCAAGTCTCAGCCTGGATGCGGATACCATTGAAGGGGGATACAGCCAGATCCACATTGATTACATACGCTATATACATATCATTATTTTTTCCATTGAATTAACACATTAAAAAGGGGGTTATATATTTTTGCCACCAACTTGTCGAGTAGCAGCAATCCGAAAAACAAGCAAACAAAAAGCAGGATTAACACCAATAACAATAGGATTCCGTTGAGCGAGGTATAGCAGAACTGCACCATCTCTGCAAAATAATCCCGAGTATGGACGTTAGAGGTAACGAGATACACCATCAGTGCGCTCTTTGCCAAATAATTGATGCCGCTGCGATAGGGCATCTTCCATTTCGTGAAGATGAGTAATATCATCACGGCTTGCAGCAAAATGAAGGGGTTGGTGTAGCTCAGGTTGCTAAAGGGTCTCCCCAAGTGGAAATATTGCGAGCTAAAGAGAACCGCCGTCGGCAACAGCCATACGAGGATACACTTCTTTACGGTTATTCGCTGAATCCATTCATCGTTTGAGTGCCCCAAATAATAACCGATGCTATATATCAGCATCATCAAGATTATATGGTTATAAGTCGGGCTTTCCATCACCCAGCCAATGCCTATCTCAAACAGCAGGAACACAAGTATATACTTACGAAAATCCCTTACTGACAAAGTATTCATATAGGCATTTAGCATCGGGCTTAGACAATATAAATAGAAATAGGCACTAATAAACCAGAGGCCTGTAGCTGAAGAAAGTATGCAGCATGTCTTAAAGAATAAGGATACGCTTTTTATCCCCCCCATCAATCCGGATATCACCAAATAAAATGTACAGACAAAGGCAAATCTAGCAATGCCTTTCATCGTGGGATGGATGCCGAAATAGCCCGATATCAGTATGAATACCAAGGCTGCCGGCATCCAAATAGAAGAACCAATATCATAGCATAATAACTCCATCGGTCCGGCCGCAATAGTCGGGTCTAATAGCACGCCATGCCCCAGCATGTGATTCACGACAATCAAAAACATGCATAGCAGCCTAAGCAATTCTATGTTACTCTCTCTTTTCATTTTCTCATTTTTTTCTATTGTTCAACAAAAGTAAAATTCGATCTAACCATAATATAAATATCAAAACTAAATATTATTTACAATAAAACTTTCAGATTGTTTTTGAAGTTTCTTTTTTTGCATAAAAATAGCCGAATAATCTAAATTCTTTTCAACAATAGAAATATCGATTGAATCCAAATCCATCACCAAATTATCGTTTATACATAAAGACTTCAACAAAGAAGCAAATCTTGTCAATCCCCTTCTTTCATTACCAATCACTAAAAATTGTTTTTCAAAGATTATGGAAAAAGCCATACCATGAAAAGAATCTGTCAAAACATAATCTGCCTCTAAAATAGATTGCATCCACTCTTTAACATCCGGTTTTACTATATCTGATATTGAAGATGGCATCCACTTCCACAACAGAGAGGAATAATTTATATATTTAATAGGAAGTCCTAACTCGGATGAGATTTTTTTTATTATTTTCTTTTTCTCCTCAGTCATGTCTAAAATGTAAACTGCTAAATATTTCTTTCTACGAACTTTTAATCCTAGATTCTTTACATATTCCTCTTTATCGATCAATAACGTAGGATCCAAGACATGAGTAGCTGGCACATCAAAGCAATCTTTACAAACTTTAACTCCACTATCCTCTCTTACTGAAATCGCATCAAACTTTTGAAGTAAAGGTTTAACTTCTGCTCTTGATTTTTCCGGATTCTGGTTATCATCCCAATAATCTACACCAAAAGAAGCAGCATAAGAAATACGTTTAACATGATCATCTTTAGCAAAATCTAAGAAAAAGTTATAATCAGCTCCACGCACATTCTTAATTCTCCAAACCTGATCACTTCCTACAACATATCCATCAAATCCAGCTTGTCTAATTTCATCCATCTTAGCACGAGTATCAATTTCTTCCGTTCTCGGCACAATATACTCTTCGCAAAACTTATCGAATTTACGTATTACAAAAAGATGATAAAATACTTTTTTTATCCGATGCAAAATACTATGATTATCTGCATTCCATCGACGATTAATTAGCCATGCATCATAGCCCAATTTCTTTAGGACATAAACTAAAGCATACGCTTGAAGAATACCACCATAATTAGTTAAAGTGGGAAGTGTAAGAACACCTATCTTTTTCATTTTCTAATTATCTTTTTAATGAATTTTGCCAAATGTAAACTAACAAGCAGTTTAATGGCAGTGTAACGAATATTTTCCTTTATTGTATATTTCGAATATCGATTGATTAAATCTATCTGATGCTCTCTATTGTAATGCTGAAAGAATTGATTCCTTCCTCCCTTCATTCTAGAAGACTTTATGACTGCAGGATTTTGAGAAAGAATATCATTCAAGCCAACAACCTTAAAACCCATATCAAAAGACTCTATATTTACCTTATTCTTATATACTAGCACGGCACTCAATCCCTTATCATCATCAAAGTCTCCAACGTAAGTACTAGCTCCCCAAAAATCAGCTAATGTATAATCAGCCCCACTCTTACCACATTTAGCAGGACAAGCATAGCAAGATGGACGAAGATACAAATTTTTAAGAAAACCTTTCATATAAAGGTTCGCCTTATGAGGCTCATAAAGCAACGTTTTATCTGTTACTTCTACGGACTGAGAAACCAAATTTTTGTCCGCCTTAGAGGCGGACTTTGCACGGACTGAGAAACCAAATTTCTTCCATCCGTATCGTTTATCTCTAAAAGAGATACCCGTTATCACGGGCAAATCTTTTAGAGATAATTGAGAAACCATATTTCTTCCATCGACGCCCAAAGGGCGTATTTTTGCATTCAGATAATCTCTCCATATCATCGGACTAGGCACTCCATGACAAACAAAATCCACAGTTAGCAAATTATCATACTCTTTTCTTAAGTATCTTTTTAATCCAGCTATTTGACAGGGAGTTCCTGAAAACAGAACTTTTCTACCTTCTTTCAAAAACTGTTCTGCTAGTTTATAAGTATTACCTATCTTTGATTGTACATACTTAGAGCCTAAAAATACAGATAAACCATCTAACGACTCAGTATAGTCATGAAAAACATTCCACTCATTATCAAATCTTGCGCCAAACACAACCCCATTCTGTCTTAAAATAGTTTCTGCTAATAAAGCAAAAATACCACCTGAAGAACTTGCAAGACGGGTTGCCAAATTAGAATTTTTAGCTGCATATACAATCTCTGGAGTTCTAGGTTTATCTTGATGTAATACAGGACATACATTTTCACATAAGCCACAATTTATGCACAATGATAATTTCACTTGAGGATAATAAAATCCTTCACTATCTTCTTCAAAAGAGATGCACTGCTTGGGACATTTTTGTACACAAGCAGAGCATCCAGTACATTTTGATTTTACCGCTATGTTAATCATTTCTCAAGAATATCTTTTTAATAGGAGCTAATACCAAATTACGTTCGTACCTATTCATAGACAACTTCATAAATAAGGGTAAATATAAAGCTGTAAATATTAGAATTCCAAGACACATATTTTTAAATGTAAGGATAGGATAAAAATGAAGTACACAAATAGCAGCAGTACATAGCAAAAATGGAACTATGCTCATTTGAATAATTTCTTTCCAAAAACCGATGATATCTAACCCCTGCTTTTTATAATAATAAATATTCATTACTATAATCTGCCCCAATGTCAAAGCACCAGCAATAGCCATAGCACACCCTATACCTCCGTAATATTTTGCCAGTGGAATCTGAAATCCCAAACTTATCAGAGCTATAATAACATATACTTCGGAACGGAAGCGCATTTGATTACGTGCTTGCAAAATAGTAATGCCAAGGTTTTGAATCAAAGGAATCGTTAGCGGAACAAGAAACAACAAAGCTATCGTGTAAGCATCGCCATATCCATCACCTGCCCAAAAACGAATAAAATACTTTCCAAAAACTATAAAACCAGATAAGATAAACGCCATAACTACATATTGAACTCGACCTGTTCGAATAAACAAATCAGATAATTCTTTCTTATCATTGTTTTTTGTAACCATCGCAGTTACTCGTGGTAAGAAAACACCAACAATAGCTGTAGAAAACATCATATACATTCCCTGAAGCTGAATAGCTACTGCAAATACAGCTACAGCAACTGTTCCAACCATTGCACCTAATACAAACTGACCTGTACTCCAATATATTCTATCCATGATTGTATTAAGGAATATCCAAAAAGAATAAATAGAAATTTCTTTCAATAATCTCTTATCTACCTTTCCAAACTTCACTTTTATATTTATCTTCCGCCTACAATATACAACATTCAAAAACAAGGTGATGATATTAAATGCTGTTTGTACCACAACCATAGCAATCGCCTTATATCCATAAGATAAAAGGATTATCATTACAGCTGTATTCAGTAATATACGAGCAATTTGTACCACTCTAAGAAAAATAAAATTTTCATAAGCTGATATGATTGCTCCATATATACTCAAAGGAAAGGTAACAGCTAGGTTAAAAACCATTAGTAAGACGATTACTCTAGCCTTCTCCAATTCTGCTACGGTAAGAGATTGTCCGAATATACAATCAAGATGCTGATACAATAATACTCCTGCAAACAATACTATAAATCCAAGAACAGAATAGAGCATTGTAAACATACCAAACATATAATACTGTTCTTCTGTTTTACCTTCTGCTCTGAATTTGGCAGTATATCTGATTACTGCATTTCCAAATCCTAAGTCAAGCATCGACAAATATGCTATGACCGATGCAGCTAAAGCGAATAGACCATACTCACTTTTACCAAGCATACGAAGCATAAAAGGAGTATAGGCTAATCCTACAAGAGCATTAAGACCTAAAACTACATAATTTAATATTGCACCTGTTTTTAATTGATTTATCGCCATACAATCAATCTCTTCTAAATATATCTCGTGTATATACTTTACTTTGTACATCATCCAAACAGGCATCATAGCGGTTGGCAATGATGGCCTGGCTCTGAGCCTTAAAGACATCCATGTCGTTCACCACCTTGCTTCCGAAGAAAGTACTGCCATCCTCCAGGGTTGGCTCGTAGATGATTACCTCAGCACCCTTTGCCTTGATTCGCTTCATAATACCCTGGATGGCAGACTGGCGGAAGTTGTCGCTGTTACTCTTCATCGTCAGGCGATAAACTCCTATCACACAGTTGTGCTCCTTGCTTGCATCATAGCTATTGGCATCGGCATAGCTATAATAGCCAGCTTTTCTGAGCACGGCATCAGCAATATAGTCTTTTCTTGTACGGTTACTCTCAACAATTGCCTCTATCAGATTCTCCGGAACATCGGCATAGTTTGCCAGGAGCTGTTTGGTATCCTTTGGGAGGCAGTAACCACCATAGCCGAAACTTGGATTGTTGTAATGGGTTCCGATACGTGGGTCAAGGCCTATGCCATCAATGATTGCCTTGGTATCCAAGCCCTTGACTTCTGCGTATGTATCCAACTCATTGAAGTAACTTACTCTTAGGGCAAGATAGGTATTGGCGAAGAGCTTGACGGCTTCTGCTTCCTTCATGCCCATAAAGAGTGTATCGATATTTTCCTTAATGGCTCCTTCCTGGAGCAAAGCGGCAAACGTCTTGGCTGCTTCTTTCAACTTTTCTACATCAGTAACCTTCAAGATTGCCTCGTTCTCATCTCTAAACTCAGGGCGTTCTATCAGCTTAGGATAACCTACGATGATGCGGCTTGGATAGAGATTATCATAGAGTGCCTTGCTCTCTCGGAGGAACTCCGGAGAGAAAAGGAGATTAAATTGCTTCACTCCCTTCTTAGCATACTTCTGATATAGGCTTCGAGTGTAACCTACTGGGATGGTACTCTTGATTACCATCACTGCATCAGGATTCACCTCCAGGACCAAGTCGATAACTTCCTCTACATGAGTGGTGTCGAAGAAGTTCTTCACTGGGTCGTAGTTCGTTGGTGCTGCAATGACTACGAAGTCGGCATCTTTGTAAGCTGACTTGCCGTCCAAGGTTGCTGTGAGATGAAGAGGCTTCTCTGCCAGATACTTCTCGATATACTCATCCTGTATCGGTGATATATGATGATTCAGTTTATCTACTTTCTCGGGAATTACATCTACTGCTGTTACCTCATGATGTTGGGATAAAAGCGTAGCAATACTGAGTCCTACGTAACCGGTTCCGGCTACGGCAATTTTTAATTGATTAAAATTACGCATTGTTTTAAGTTCTTGAATAATAAGCATCCTGAGCCTCTTTCGGTGGGTCAGTTTCCGAAAGAGAACTGCAGGATGCGTTGTGGGTGATTATGTAGCGCCCAGACTACTAAGCTACTTCTCGTTATATATATTTTTTTGTTATTTCTAACAATATAATTGTTTCGTATCGGAAATGAAGGACATAGAGTCCTTACCAGATAAGAATCGTTTTTAGGGTATTCTTACCTGGATATTGATTGAGTAAAAATAGTCTGAATTTGATTTTTTCTACCTCTCCGTAGAGGTCCCACAGATCTCACAGATGAACACAGATTTTCCTACTACAATTATTATCCACAGATGAGACCGTTCGGTCAGATGACATTATTTCGTATGATGCTCTATAAAGCGAGTAATCATTGATGATACCGTTTGGGGCGATTGCTTCTCATGAGCTACAGCCATTATTGTAATCTGATTTGCAAACTGAATATAATATACAACATTAGGATGAATCGTTAAATGTCGTACGGTATAACTGTCTGTCGAGTATTTTTTATCAAAAGAACCACTTTCTGGAAATACATACAGGCTATTAACCTTTTTCACTATTCGCTCTAAAGATTTATTAGCTGTACGTTCTCCAAAATTATCAGCAACATACTGACCTATATCTTTCAATTGCTGCTTTGCCAATGTTGACCAGGTGATTTTTATTTCCATCCCAATTCCTCCTTCACGACATTCAAAATTTCTGAATGAGGAATCGTTTTCTGAGACAAAGACTCCTTATAGGCGAAATCGGCAGCGGCTTTCATTGCTGTTTCGTCTAAGTTATCGATAAATGATTGCATCTTCTTATCGTCACATTTTTCTTCTTGTAAAGATAACTCTATAAGTTCGGCAAGATTGCTTCTATCTTCCCAACTCAATTTCTTTATCTCATTCCAAAATGGAACAACTGTATTATTTCTTTCAACAGAATTTGTCATATACATAATCAAATCCTCCCTATTTTATTGTTTACATGCTGCAAATATAAGGGAAATATCTGAAATTGCCAAAGAATTTCTGGTTTTTAACATTGTCCCACAGATTGCACAGATGAACACAGATTTAAGAGACCTGTTCGGTCTTTGAATAAAGTCACGCAGATAGCGCAGATGACGCATCTTTTCTATAACACGCCAATCAACTTCCGGATGACTAGCCCTAAATTCCTTTGTCAGCATATAGACAGCCTCTCCTATTACCTCAACAAACTTCGTAAAGCCGTAAAAAACAAGCTTGCTGTTTTTAACGTCTTCTAAAGTATATTGAGATTTATACTCTTGAATTTCATTGATGGCTTCAAGAATATGTTCTAATCTGCCTCTATCTTTAACTTTTTCTCTCATAAATCAAGAACTTGTCGTTATTTACTGAGTCTAATGCAAAAGGTAAGAGGCGACTGGCTTCTACCATATCTACCTTACGATGAAGTAAATCTTCTAAATTGAGCATCATGGCAGCAATCTTCATCAATGATACTCGGGAGTTCTGGCGATCATACTCTACAAGAATATCGACATCACTATCCATACTCTCTTCGCCTCTTGAGCATGAACCAAAGAGCCAAGCCTTCTTGATGGGTTGGCTTCCAAAGAATTGCTGAATCTTTGGAATCATATTTTCAACATTCTTACTAATCATAATCGAGTACATTTTTATTGTTTACATGCTGCAAATATAAGGGAAATATCTGAAATAGGCAAGAAAATTCCGGATTTTAACAAATCGGAGGATTATCGATGTCCCACAGATTTGGCTTTCCCTTCGGCCGCCGATTTTCAATTCACAGATGAACACAGATTTTTTGACCTATTCGGTCAGATTTTCACAGACTTTTACAATCACTTCTTCTTGTTTGTATGTTTGGGGGGTGAAGGGGGTGTATAAGAACTTTTGTATATACATCGTGCGCAAAAGATAAAGAGAAAGGGTATCAGATAGTTATGCCTTCTTTTTAACACACTTTTCACGCTAAAGTTCATTTACCCCCTTCACACTTTGTTTGCTAATCTAAAAATCGCTCATTTCGACGACAATGGTTCCAGCAACCCGTCAATCAGACGAAGCAGCTCGTCTCTGTGAGCCTCGCCAACCAACGACTCCATCCAACGTATCGCGCCCCAGTAATCGTCGATGGAAACATCACGGTCCATCGCCTCCAGACTCTTGGTGTACGCATCAGACAGCCGGAACTCCTTGCGGATGGCTGACTTGGTGGAAGCCCAATGCTTCTCCTCCTCAGTAAGACCACCCTCAAAACGGTCTTCCTTCAGTTCTTCACGCATAGCCCAGAACACGTTGTGGACTAAAAGATTAAAACACTTGTGGACAGAAATCATGCCCGTCTGTAGTCGTAGGAATCCTTGATTCCCATGACTTCACTTTTGATTTTTTTGAAAAACATTTTAAATAAATTTATGTTATGTTCCAAAATCGGAACTTTTTGATTTCAATGCCAAATTTTATGCTTAGCTTTGCAGCGGAATCTATATGATTAATTTTAAAACAACTTATAATTATTTGCTTAAAAATGACAACAACAGAACAAAAACAAAGACAAGAAATGGTATTACCATCTTTCTTCTATGCTATCGCCTCCAGCGAAAGCAGACAACTCATCAGTCTTGATGAACTGCAGCGAATCATCACCCTCGACGCCATGACCCAGGCTCGTACCGAAGACTACCGCAAGAACATGCGCATCAGCAGCGAGCTCGCTCATCAAACCAAGGTGATGATGCCAGGCATCACTACCTCCGTGCTCATGGACGGACGGGGCAAGGAACTGCGCAACGTGGTGAAGACTACCCAGATGATCGCCGTGGACATCGACAAGATTCCTGCAGAAAAGATGAAGGAGGTCGTACAGAAGGCGGACGCCGACCCTCACACCATGATGAGGTTCATCACCGTGAGCCAACGGGGTCTGCGCATCATCTCCAGATACCTGCCCATAGATGACGACGAGGTGACCGCACTGGAACTTTTCGATGTGATCATACGCAAGGCGATGAGCTATTACAGTAAGTTGCTAGGCGTGCCTGCCGACGAGCAATGCGTAGACATCACCCGGATGTGCGGACTCGCACACGACCCTACCGCCTACTTCCATTGGGACGCAGAGCCTTTCGGCCTGGACACCCACGACCTGAAGGCGCTCTACACCAAGAAGGCCAACGAGGCGAAATATGCCAAACGTGCCAGCAAGCGCAAGCGAAACAGCCAGAAGATGGTGGCACTGGGCAAGGGGGTTCCCTCGATGGACGAGGCAGCGCAGCACATACTGAACCTACTCGACACGTGGGGCTACAAGTTTGAGAGCGGTGCCCACAACGAGTATGTGCTCCACTTCGGCAAGGTGTGCGTGCACTATGGCATAGACAAGGAAGAGGCAATGACCTACGCCAAGAGCAACTTCAGCTCCGACTATCCCGATGCTGACAGCGTGATGAAATCATGCTATAAGCACACCGAGAAACTAGGCACCTGGCACTTCTACCGCAAAGGCGAGGGCTTCTCGGGTAAGCCGACCGTCAAGGTAATCAAGCAGTGGCTTTCAATGAGATACGAGTTCCACCACAATGAGGTGACGGGATTTCACGAGGTACTGAGTCGCGATATAATCAAAGGCAAATACCATAAGTGGACCCGCATCGACGACAACATAGAGAACACCATCTGGACCCAGATGGACGAGATGGGACTCGAAGTGAGCGCCATCAAGCTGCACGCCATCATCAACAGTGACTTCAGCGAACCTTGGGATCCCTTCGACGAATATCTCAGGAGTCTGCCAAAATGGGACGGAAAGACCGACTACATCGACGAGCTTGCCAACCGGGTAACCATCAACTATTGCCCTGGCTACCACCACTCGCAGGAAGAGTTCAGATACTTCTTCAAGAAATGGCTCGTATCGATGGTGGTGGCATGGGTATCACCGAGAGTGGTGAGCCAGACCATCCTGATATTCATCGGGAGGGGTGGCATCAATAAAACCACATTCTTCTATTATATCCTGCCACCTTGCCTGCGCCAGTACTTCATCAACGAGTCAACCGCCAACTATACCGACAAGGACTTCATGGAGGCTTTCTCAAGCAAGGCACTCATATGCCTCGACGAGCTGGAGTCTACCTTCGGCAAGGGGCTGAGCGCCCTCAAGAGCAACGTCACCAAGCTGGTGTTCTCCATCCGCCGACCCTACGACAAGTATCGTTCGGAACTGCTGCACCGTGGTGCCCTCTGTGGCACCAGCAACAGCATACAGATCATCACCGACGAGGAGAACCGCCGCTACTCGCCCTGGTTCGTAGACAACATCGAGAGTCCTAGGGAGACCCCCATCGACTACCAGCACGTCTATGCCCAGGCTGTAGCTCTGGGACAAGAGGTAACCAATCGGGTGAAGAACCAGGAAGAGGGATGGGTATACTGGCTCACCACCGTCGACATCGACGTGATGAGGGAGCACAACGGCATGTTCATGGTTTCCAACTTCATGGAAGACCAGATACTGCGCTTCTACAAGGTACCGAAATCAGACACCGCCCCTCAATATGTAAAGTTCCGCTATTCATCGGAAATCATGGAGCGCATAGGCGGAAGTCCCGCCCTGAGCCGCAACATGAGTCACCAGAATCTGAGCGCCGTGATGCAGCGACTGGGATTCAAGAAGGTACACCGCGCCAAAGGCAACGGATGGCTCGTGATAGAGAAGAATCCGGGAGAAATCAACACCGAGGCGATCTGCAGTCCAAACGAATGCGCAGAAACGTACCTGAAACCGTACAGAGCCGTAGCTACGGATAGCCAGAATGGTTCTGACCAACAGTAAACAGCGTTCTGGCAAGTGCTAACCAGCATTGCCAGCAACGCTAAGTATCATCAAGAGAAACGCTAAGTATTATTACCGCGATTCATAAAAGTCAAAACTATATGAAAATCAAGATATACAAAAAATTCGAGCTTGCCAAGCTCTACTTTCCGGAGCAGTCGAAACACGTGGCACTAAACCACCTGATGCGAATGGTAAACCACTGCCCGCCTCTGCTTGAAGCCTTGCGAAGAGAGGGCTACGAACGGTTGGCGAAGACCTTCACCATGCGCCAGACGCTGCTCATCTATGAGTATCTGGGCGAGCCATAATACTGAGTTTTCCAGTTTTATGCCCCATCGTATCCCTATCTCACCCCTATCGTACAGAAGCCTCTTCTGAAAGTCGTATCTTTGCAACCGTAAACAAGAAACAAGCACTGCGCAGCGCTTTAATACATGAAACACGAACCATAAAACAATTTATTAGCCTTATGATTGAGTACGATTTAAAGAAGAACAACAACAAGAAGAATGAGAAGGCTTATGGCAAGTACTACGCCAAGCCCCACATTAGTGAAACTGTAGATCTCGATGAGCTCGCCGACCACATGCATGGTCACAACTCTCCATTCTCAGCCGGGACCATCAAGGGCATCCTCATCGATGCCGTGACCCACATCAAGGAGCTCCTGCTCATGGGCAAGAATGTAAAGCTCGACAACCTCGCCATCTTCTACATCAGTATCAAGAACAAGATGGGTGCAGAGAACGCCGACGACTTCACCGTATCTAAGAACATCGAAGGAGTAAGAATGAAAGCCCGCGCCACGGGCGACTTCCGCTCTGTGAATCTCAACCTCGACGCCAACTTGAAGAAGTATGGTGCTAAGAAAAAGAAGTCTTCGACCACCACCGACACCGAAACAACTACGCCATCGGGAGATACAGGCAAGAGCGAATCTGGCTCTACCACTAACCCAGGCAGCGGTTCGGAAGGCGATGGACTTGAGTAACCGGGATAGCATATCCCCGTTATCTCTCAACGGGGATTGCAAATCCCCTTAACATGTTTTTTTAAATATATTGACCGAAAATGACACAAGATCGATTTCCGATGACGATTGGCGGCGAGGAGGTGCTCAATGAGCATCACCTGCTCGCCTACACAGAGAACGGCGAGATGATGGACTCACCTCTGAGCGTCCGTTTTCTCGTAATCCATTGCTCGGCAACACGTGCCGACCGTAACTACACCGACAAGCAACTGATGCGCGACCACAAGAAGCGTGGATTCCGCACCGTGGGCTACCACTTCTATGTCCACAAGGACGGAAGCATCACGCAGTTCAGAAAGCTGCTGGAGGTGGGCTCACATGCCCGCCCCTACAACCGCTGCTCCATCGGCATCTGCTACGAGGGCGGGCTGGATGACGAGGGGCGTCCTGCCGACACCCTTACCCGGGCCCAGTATGACGCAATGTGGAATCTGCTGCGCAAGCTCAAAATCACGTTCCCACAGGCTAAGATAGTGGGTCATCGTGACTTGCCGGGCACCACCCCGAAGGCATGCCCTTGCTTCGATGCAGCGAAAAAATTTCCACTTTAATGCTTAATGTTGAATGTTGAATTTTTAATTTGAACTATGAAGAAAGAAACCATCAAGAAGGTGATCAATTTCATCATCACCGTACTTACCGCCGTAGCTAGCGCATTCTGCGTACAGAGCTGCCAGTAAATTCCCAGTAATCAAACCTTAACCTTAAGTTCTAATTCTACCAGTATTGCCTGAAGATGCCGAGGCGGTGCATGTCGGAACCCACCATGTCGTACATATCGTGCTTCATGAGCCACTTGCATCGTTTCTGCACCTTCTTGCCATACTGCCCATCTATCGAGAACGCATTTCGCTGGAACTTGATGCCCATCAACTTGAGCTTCTCGTAATCGCGCTTCTCCATATAGAGGTAGCGCTCAGGATGGGCAAGCACGGGCGTGTAGCCCTTGTTCTTGATGCGCTCCAGGAGGGCATGAAAATTCATCGGGGCAGAGAAGATGCTCGTCTCCACCAACAGGAGCTTGCCATCCTCGCCCAGCGGCAACAGGTCGTTTGCCTTCAGGCGCTTTTCGAAGAGCGCATCTAGCATATTTTCGGCTGCGAGATGCAGCCGGAGCATTTTTCTGTCAGCAGGGTTTCGCTCGGCGAAGTCCTGCTGATATTGTTTCTGGAAGTCGGCAAATACTTGGCGCAAATGGGTGGTCTCGTTGGGTACGTCTTCCATAATATGAGGCGTAAGCCAGACATCCCTCATGCCTGCGCCTTCGTAAAAGCACAACATTTCCAACGACTTCTTTACCTCTTGAAATCCGTCGTCCACGCCGGGCAGGATGTGGCAGTGCCAGTCGATGCCGCCGGGGAGTCTCTCTGATGGTGCTTTCTTGCTTGCCGTCGGATTGCAAATCCAACGGAACGCCTCACGGAATATTTTTTCTATTCTTTTATCCAATTTTCTACTTTCCTATTTTTGCACCCCCCCCCATTCTTGTCGGAGCCGTAGTGGTAGCCGTAGCCATAGCCATAGTGGTAGCCATAGCGATAGTAGTGGCCGTAGCGGCCGCCCTGAGCCTTGGTTCCGTTCAGAATGAGCGACATATTCTTGAATTTCTTGTCCTTGTAGAACTGCTCGATGTCGCCCAGCATACTGCGCTGCATCAAGCCCGAGCGTACCACGAAGATGGTGCGGTCGGCAAGTTTCTCTATAATCTGGGTATCTGCCACGATTTCCACTGGTGGACAGTCGATGAACACATAATCGTACTCACCCCTGATCTGCCTGATCAGCTTCTCCAGACGGTCGGTGAAGAGGAGCTCCGTAGGGTTAGGCGGCATGGTACCGACAGGCAGCACGTCGAAATCCTTCACCAGTCCATACTCCTCGCCATGGCAGATGATGCCCTCCAGGTCATCGGTCCTGCCGTTGAGATAGTCGCTGAGTCCCTCGCCAGGACTGCCCACGAGCATGGATGTGGAACCATGGCGGAGGTCACCATCGATGACGAGCACCTTCTTCTTCTTGATGGCGAGCGACATGGCGATGTTGCCTGCCAGGTGACTCTTGCCCGAGCCTGGGTTGAAAGACGTAAGGATGATGACGTTCTGCTCGGGATGGGTACCTATCATAAACTCCAGGTTAGTGCGCAGCACGCGGAACGCCTCGTTCACGATGTCGCGCTTGCCTGCCTTCACCACAATCTGTAGCGTCTCCTTCGGCTTCTTCCAGAACTGGATGCGCTGCAGAAGAGTTGGTCTGTTCTTGCGACTGATGCAGTATGGTATCTCACCGAGGAATGGTATGGTGATGTTCTTGAGGTCGTTTCTGCCCCTCACCGTCGTGTTCATGTTCTCACGGATAAAGATGACTACCACAGGTATCAGGACTCCGAGAACGAAAGCCACGAGGATGATGTTGCGGCGCACAGGCTGCACGGGCTTGGTGTCGCCCGTAGGAGGGGTGATGATGCGCGTATTGTAGGCGGTGAAAGCCTTGGAAAGCTCGTTTTCCTCTCTCTTCTGCAAGAGGAAGAGGTAGAGCGCCTCCTTCACCTTCTGCTGGCGACCCACTGTTTGCAGGTACTTTGCCTGGCTAGGGTTGCTGGCTATCTGGCTGGTGGTCTGCGCCTCGTTTGCCTGCAGGTTGCCAAGCTGCGAGTTGAGTGTCACCACGAAGTTGTCGATACTGGTTACGATGCTATGGCGCATGGAGGCGAGGCTCTGGTCATAGTCAGCCACCAATGGGTTCTGCTCGCTGGAGTTAGCCACCAGGTTGTTGCGCTCCAGCTGCTGCTTGTTGTATTCGGTAATCTGCTGCTCGATGCCCGGGCTGTCGATGCCGATATTGGCTGGCAGGAGCTGGTTCTTGCCCACCTTGCCCGTCAGGAAGTCGCGCAGGTAGCGTGCCATGGAGAGGCGTGAGTTCAGCTCGAGTATCTGCTTGTCTACGTCGCCGCTCTTCTGCATGTATTGCTGTGCGGCGGTCTCTACGTCGGGCAGCAGATTGCGGCTCTTGAACGAGGAGATGTCCTTGTCTACGTCGCCCAGTTCCCGCTCGATGACGCCCAGGCGCTCGGTGATGAAATGGGAGGTGGAGACGGTCATCTGGTTCTTGTCCTCTATCCAGTTCTTGCGGTATACGGAGATGATGGTGTTCAGCACGTCCTCGGCGCGCTGGGTGAGCTGGTCCTTATAGGTCAGGTCGATGACTGTTGCCTTCTCCTCGCTGATGCTTGCCGAGAGCGACGCCTTGATATGGTCGGTCATGGCATAGAGGTTGGTGCGAGTCACATGCAGTTTCCTGCTCTCATGTCCATTGACGAAGGCAGAATAGCCCGGTGCCTGGTCTACGCATACATAGCCCATCGCCGTGCGGACGGTCTGGCCCAGCTTGCCCTGTACCTCCTCGTCCGATTCCACTTGGTTTCCAGCCTTGTCGGTGCCACTCACATGTACGATGGAAAACAGGTTGCCATGCTTTACTTCTACATCCAAATTGGCGCTCTGCATATCGTTCAAGCTATAGAAATGAACGGTTACAGGCAGCGTTCTGCCATAGAGAGCCACAGGATGGAAGGTACCGTCTTCACTGTAGTTTACGTCGAGTTTGAGCTGCTTGCCAGCCTCCAGCAAGACGGCTGGCGACTGGATGGCAATCAACTCGTTGTTGACGTTCGACTTGCCTCCCGAGAGTCCCATGTCGGAGAACATACTGGCCACATCGCTGTTGATGCTCTGGCTCTTGCCGTCTTCCTTGATGAGGATGGATGCCGTGCGCTGATAGACACCCGGCGTGGAGAGAAGGTAATAAGTGGCTATGCCCAGGGTGACGACGAGCGAGATAACAAACCATCGCCAGCGCACAAGGCACAGATACATTAAGTCTTGCAGACGAATGAAGTCTTCTGCCTGCTGGGGGCGACGAACCAGAACATTCTGCATCGTCGCTTGATTATTCTGAATCATTGAATTTGAATGTTGAATGTTGAGTGTTGAATGTTGAGTGTTGAATGTTCACTCTACTCTTACATTATTTCTTGATAAGTACCGCCACGCTGGTGGCAAGTGAGGCAAGGCTAATCCAGAAGCCCGTGCTCCTGACATTGTTGCCATTGACCGTGCTCTGGCGAGCCTTGGTCTCGTTGGGGCTGATGTAAACCACGTCGTTCTGCTGCAGGTAATATACCGGACTGTTGAACACGCTGTTTCCCGAGCAGAGATTGATCTTGTATATCTTCTGGTGGCCGTTTTCCTGGCGCAGCACCATCACGTCTTCACGGGTGCCATAGATGGTCAGGTCGCCCGCCTTGCTAAGGGCATCGAGAATAGTCACTTTCTCGTCCTCGATTTCATACTGTCCAGGGCGTGCCACCTCACCAATCACCGAATAGTGGAGATTTGTCAGGCTGACGGTCACCACGGGATCCTTCACCAAGTTGCGCTCCACCAGAACTTTCTTGATTTCCTCGGCAATCTGCTCTCGGGTACGACCTGCCACATGCAGGGTGCCCAGCACAGGAAAGTCGATATTGCCCTTGCTGTCTACCGTATAATAATAGGCATCCTTGGCGATGGACGACGTAGAGTAGCTGGTGGAGCTTCCCGTAAGGTTGAAGAGTTGTGTGATCTGTGGATCCTTGCTCTTCACGCCGATGTAGAGTTTATCGGTAGGCTTAGCGGTGATTACCGCACTTTTCAGATTGACCAGCGTATCAGGATTTTGGTTAAAATCCTGGAAATAAGCTATTTGTTGTGGGGTTCCACAAGCTGACAGGACAAGAAGTCCCGTACAAAAAGCTCCAGAAAGCAATGAATTACGATATTTCATATGATTTTATATTTTTTCTAGAAAACATCTTGGTATATAGGTGGTGGCGACAGCACAGACCCCGTCTATCGACACGATGAGGCGATGGTCGCCATTGATGCGCTTGATTTCGCCCTCCAGACCTTTGAACCTGCCGTCGATGACCCTGACACGTTCACCTTTCTTCCAGTTGAAGGCTCCATCCTCGAAATATTCCAGCCCCTCCTGATCGCCCGACGATACCATCATGAACATCTGCATCTGTCGCTTGGGAATGGCGATGGGCTGTGGGTCGAAGTCCACCAGCTGGCGATATAGCCTTGCCTTGCCACACAGTTCCCGCTCCAGGCATAGCGCCTGTCGCTTGTTGCTGCGCATGAAGAAAAGCGAGGGTATGAGTGGGCGCTCCACCACAATCTTCTTGCCTTGGCTGTTTACATGTCTCTCTTTTACGAAAGGGGCGTAATATTCCATCACATCGCCCATCATGTCTTCGGGGAATGTGTTTTTCATCTGGTCAGGATCCTTAAGCGCGTTGTTGAACAGGTTGAACAAGTCTCGGCAAAGCGCCACTTTGTTCATGAACACGCGCATGGCATACCATGATGCCTCTGTCTCAGCTGGTTCGCCAAGAGTCTCGGCTTGTATGCTTAGAGAATGATTGATATCTTTTATTGAATTGTCCATTCTTTCATTTTAAGTATTCTTATACAGACACATTTTCTCTTCCCCCTTATGTCGAAACGAGTCGTCACAAGCAGCAAGGAGATTGAGACAGTATACTTCTCGTAAAGCTTCTGTCGTTCGGAGCAACCCTGATCCAGGCGATGCTGTACCCGCAATCCCATTTGGGTAACTAAGCCTCATATTTTCTGGTTTAGTTCTCAAATGCGCCGCAAAGTTAACAAAAAAAAAAAAAAACGAAAGAATGTTAGCGCAACTTTAAATAAAATTAGTTTTTTAAGCTATTTTCTTAATATTTGTTAATTCTACTGTTTACTTGCATACAAAACATAAAATCGGGGTAAATCTCTTTCAATAAGTGATTTACCCCGATTAAACATTATACAGATGGAAGGAAACTTAGTTGTTTACGCTACCTCCCACAATATCAAGCAATTCATTGGTAATGGCCTGTTGACGACTCTTGTTGTACTGCAAGTTGAGTTCGCGCAAGAGTTCATCGGCATTATCCGTAGCGGTCTGCATGGCCACCATTCTGGCAGCATGCTCACTCGCCTGGCTATCCAGCAACGCTGTATAAATCATCAGACGAAGCTGCTTAGGAATCAAGACTCCCAAAACAGTCTCCAAGTCTGGCTCTACAATGAAGTCATCATTCAGAGGTTTTGCCTCAGAACTCTGGCGTCCGTCAGCTTCAGCCTGCTTTTGGCGCAGATATTCCTGAGCCTTTGCCGTAGCCACATTAGAGGTAAGGTCACGATCGTTGTCCACTCCTATCGACTCAGTGCTGAGGTCAATAGGCAAGAAAGTCTTGCGGGTCAGAATCTGTGAACCGGCACTCTTAAAGTGATGATAAATCATCTCCACCTTATCGAGCTCACCAGCAGCATACTGCCTGGCAAGTGAATAGGCGATATCTGCACAGGCGCTGGCACGAGGATGATCGGCAAGATCATTAAAGTTACCGCCAATCTTCAAACCCAGTTTCTGTGCCTTCTCTGCCACTTTTCGTCCGATAGGATATACCGTGATGTCGTCAATGCCTTGAGCCTTATACTCGTCCACCGCATGCATCATCATCTTGATAACGTTGGAATTGAATCCACCACACAAGCTGCTGTTAGAACTGTATACCACAAGAGCTACACGCTTGGTCTCCTTGTGCTCCAACTGCAACGGATGGTCGACATTCGGAGTACTTACCAGGAAACTCTTGAGGATATGTTCCAACATATTTCCATAAGGCAGCATATTCTGGATAGCTACCTGAGCATGATGCAACTTACTGGAAGCCACCATCTTCATCGCACTCGTAATCTTACGGGTACTGTTAACGCTGGCTATGCGAGTTTTAATCTCTTTTAATGACGGCATAGGCTATTACGCTTTATATTGTCCTGCAACATTAGCCATGGTCTCCTCGACTGCCTTAATGGCATCATCGGTGAGTTTACCATCGCCCAAAGTCTCAATCACATCAGCGTGCTGGCTGCGCATTGCATCGAGGAACAGATCCTGACAGTCGCGAACCTTATCCATTGGCACGTCGTGCATCAATCCGTGAACACCACAGTAGAGAATAGCTACCTGCTCGCCTACCGGCATTGGGCGGTACTGAGGCTGAACCAGCAACTGGTCGTTCTTACGGCCACGGTCCAGAGTCATCGCTGTTACGGCATCCATATCGCTAGAGAACTTAGAGAAGGCCTCCAGCTCACGATACTGAGCCATATCAATCTTCAGTGTACCAGCCACCTTCTTCATACTCTTGATCTGGGCAGAACCACCTACACGGGATACGGAGATACCTACGTTGATAGCTGGACGAAAGCCCTGGTTGAAGAGGTCGGTCTCAAGGAAGATCTGACCGTCGGTGATAGAAATCACGTTGGTTGGGATGTATGCTGATACGTCACCAGCCTGTGTTTCAATGATAGGAAGGGCTGTCAAAGAACCACCACCCTTTACGTGACCCTTCATGCACTCTGGAAGGTCGTTCATCTGCTCGGCTACCTCCTGCTGGTCGTTGATACGAGCGGCACGCTCCAACAGACGAGAGTGGAGATAGAACACATCACCAGGGTAAGCCTCACGTCCGGATGGACGGCGGAGGATCAGAGATACCTCACGGTAAGCCACAGCCTGCTTACTCAAGTCATCGTATACGACGAGAGCTGAGTAACCGCGGTCGCGGAAGTACTCACCGATAGCTGCACCGGCAAATGGTGCGTAATACTGCATGGCTGCAGGATCGGCAGCGGTAGCACTTACGATGATGGTATATGGCAGGGCGCCATGCTCCTTGAGGTTCTGTACCAATGCTGCAACGGTAGATGCTTTCTGACCGATAGCTACATAGATACAATATACTGGCTTGCCAGCCTCATAGAAACTCTTCTGGTTGATGATGGTATCCACTGCGATGGCAGTCTTACCGGTCTGACGGTCACCGATGATCAGCTCACGCTGTCCACGACCGATAGGAATCATAGAGTCTACCGCCTTCAAACCAGTCTGAAGAGGTTCCTTTACTGGCTGACGATAGATTACACCAGGTGCCTTACGATCCAAAGGCATCTCGAAAGAATCGGTGAGGTCGATGTCACCAAGACCATCAATAGCCTGCCCCAGAGGGTTTACGACACGTCCGAGGAAGTTGTCGTTTACGCGGATAGAAGCGATACGGTGTGTACGCTTCACGCTCTGTCCCTCCTTGATGCCAGCTGTAGGACCTAAGAGGACACAACCTACATTGTCTTCCTCCAAGTTCATGACGATAGCCATGGTTCCGTTCTCAAACTCAAGAAGTTCATTAGCCTCGGCATTACGCAGACCATAGATACGAGCCACGCCATCGCTGACGGTAAGCACGGTACCCACCTCGTCAAACTGCTGAGAGCCATTAACCTCCTGGAGCTGCTGCTGAAGAACCTCAGACACCTCACTTGGTTTAATTTTATCTGACATTGTTTATTTACTTTAATTATTTTTACTTTTTGAGCTGTGTCAGAATGTTGTTGAGCTTTGTCTTTACGCTCGCATCCATTCTGTAAGTATCATACTCAAGGATGAAACCGCCAATCAGTTCAGGGTTCACCTCGGTCTTGAACTCCACAGTACCTTTCGTTCTCTGCTCCACCATCTTGCGCATCTTATCCTCAGTAGAGGCGTCAACGGCAGTGGCGGTGATCAGCTTACCGCGGATGATGTTCTTCTGTTTCCTGTAAAGAGTGATATACGAAGCAGCCATGAATTGCAGGGTGCTCTCCCTATCCTCTTTCAAGACGAGAGCGATAAACTTCTTGCTCAGTTCCGTAGGCTCTTTGCCCAGGGCTGTGATGAGAAGTGCCTCTTTCTTGTCTTTGGAAAGCATAGGGTTGTCTATCGTAAATCTCAGTTCAGGCACGTCGATGTAGCTCTTAAAGAGCGTCTGCATCTCCTGGTAGACCTGATCTTCGAGCTTCATGCCGAGTGCAGCCTTGATGAGGGCACGGGCATAACGCACCGATATTACACCTATATCCATAAGCTTTACTATTTGTTGTCAGAAGAAACCTCGTCCAGCAGTCGATTTATCATATCCATCTGTGCCTTGTCATCAGAGAGCTTAGCCTTGAGCACCTTCTCTGCAATCTGAACAGAGAGTTCGGCTACCTGGCCTCGGATTTCACGAATGGCGTTCTGCTTCTCGGTCTCAATCTGCTTCTTGGCATCAGAGAGGAGACGTGCGCCTTCTTCGCGTGCTTTATCCTGTGCTTTCTCTACAATGGCATCGCGGGTTTCGGCAGCCTCCTTGAGGAGAGCAGCCTGCTTCTCGCGAGCTTCCTGCAAGATGGATTCACCTTCTTTTTGGATATTGGCAAGCTTCTCGTTGGCTTCGTGAGCCTTCTTCAGACTATCATCAATGAAAGCCTTACGTTCGTTCACCATCTTAATGATGGCTGGGAATCCAGCCTTCCAAAGAATGATGAAGACGATGATGAAGACCAGCGTCATCCAGAAGAGCAAACCGCTATCAGGAATTAATAAATCCATATATACTGGTTAAAGTTTTACTTAAACGTTTTGTTTTAACTAACTCTAGAATCATCTCTATCATGCCCCGGAAAGACATCAGGCTGATGCCTGAGACTTCCTTTTATCGGGGCAGATGATAGTGACAGATGAGATGATTACATAACGATTGCCAGGATGGCGATGATGACAGCGAAGAACGCAACACCCTCAACCAACGCAGCTGCGATAATCATAGAAGAACGGAGGTCGCCCATCTTCTCTGGCTGACGAGCCATAGCGTCCATAGCCTGGCCACCAATGCGACCGATACCAATACCTGCGCCAATAGCGGCCAAACCTGCACCTACTGCGGCACCCAACTTTGCAATCTCTGCTGCTAATAAAAGTGATAACATAATCTTAATAATTTAAGTTGTTTATATTTTCTTTGTTTATTATCTGAATGAAATTAGATCCGTAATCTATAATCTATAAACTACTTCACTACCTCTGGCTCAGCCTCATGAGACTTTACATGAGCCAGCGAGATGAATACTGCACTCAGCATGGTGAATACCAATGCCTGAATGTAGCTTACCAATACTTCGAGGAGCATCATAAAGGCGCTCATCGCAACACTTACTATTGTCATACCCGTACCTGCCACATAGTTGGCGATAGCATTCTCACTGATGTTGAACATGATGAAAATGATAGCCGCAAACGAAAGTGCGATGGCGTGACCCGCCATCATGTTGGCGAAGAGTCGGATAATCAGAGCCAGCGGTTTCGTAAAGATTCCGAAGAGCTCGATGAATGGCATCAGTGGCACTGGCACCTTCAACCACGTTGGTACCTCCGGCCAGAAGATTTCCTTCCAGTATTCCTTGGTACCGGTGAAGTTGGTGATCAGGAATGTCGTTACACCGAAGAATACGGTGCAGGCGATATTACCCGTCAGGTTACCACCACCTGGAGGGAATGGTACGATACCCATGATGTTCGCCACGAAGATAAAGAAGAAACAAGTAAGCAACCATGGTGCGTACTTTGGGGCTTCCTTACCCAGGGTGGCCTCTATTACATCGGTATATACCGACATGATGAACATGTGCATCAGTCCCACAAAACCCTTTGGTGCAGGATCATCCACCTTGTGCTTCCTGCACCAGCGGGCTGGTATCAGGACACAGAGCAACAGGATGATAGCATCGATGAAGAGCACGCAAACGGTCTTCGTGATGGAGATGTCAAGCGGACGAACCTCCTGGTCTCCCACCTTCTCTACTATCTTGTTGGGATTCGCCTGCGCATCAGCGTTCTTGATCACCAGATTATAAGGGCCCGGACGGTCTCCATTGGCATCCTTCTCTTCCGAGAATTCGCTGCTGCAGAACACGTGCCAGCCCGAAGTGGTGTTAACGATGATTGGCAGATGAATCACTACGGGATGATCTCCCACCTTGGTGATATGCCATTCATAAGAATCCTTGATATGACCCCACAATATCTCTTTCACATCGATGTTCTCCTTAGCCGATACCTGCAGAGGTGCCAGCGTGAAGAGCAGCATCGCCATCAAGAGGAATTGCTTGAGATGTTTCATATTCTTTAATTCTTACTTTTGTTTATTAATTAATTGTTCAGAACCGCTTATGAAAGACGGTTCTTTTTCTCTACCCGAGCGAAGTAGATGCAGTCGAACACGAGAAGTACGACATAGAAAAGGGCAAAGATTGCGGTAAAACCCAGAATGTTCTGCTTGTCGCATACCAGCACATAGATGAGGAATACCAATGTACCGGCCATCAGTTTCAAGACCAATGCCGCCAGATAGAACTTGGCGAGATTGGCTGGCGATGACTTTGCAACTGCCTTCCATGCTTCACCATAAGCAGTACTTGCAACGAGTGAGAATATCGCACTCACTACCAACGGGTTAACAACCTGGGCTATCATATCATCGCATTGAGCAGATAATCTGCAGGCAAAGAGCACGGCAAGAGCCACTGCTGCTGTAAGCCACAAAGAAATCTGCTTATACCTGATACTCGCCTGTCTGATAGTCTGCAAGCGCAACTTTTCGTCTTTTTCCATTATCTAATAATTAATCACTTAATCACTTATCTAAACTTCTACGCAAAGGCTTACTTCGTTTTTCTTACATTCCACGAATCCGCCCTTGATGTTCATTACCTGCTTGCCTTCCTTGGTAGTGTATTCCACCTTGCCCACTTCGAGCGAAGAGATGATAGGCGCGTGATCCTTGAGAATCTCGAACGAGCCGAGGGTTCCCGGAACCAGTACGCTCTCTACCTCACCCTGGAAGACTACTTTCTCAGGAGATACTATCTTTAGCTGTAACATAAGCCGTGGATTTAAAGATTACGCCTGTGCTGCTGCGAGCAACTGCTTAGCCTTCTCCTTGGCATCCTCGATAGTACCTACGTTGAGGAATGCCTGCTCTGGCAGGTCATCTACCTCACCGTCGAGGATGGCGTTGAAGCCCTTGATAGTCTCTTCGATAGGAACCATCACACCCTTCAAACCGGTAAACTGCTCTGCTACGGTGAATGGCTGGCTCAGGAAACGCTGTACACGGCGTGCACGGTTCACGGTCAACTTATCCTCATCAGAGAGCTCATCCATACCGAGGATGGCGATGATATCCTGCAACTCGTTATAACGCTGCAACAACTGCTTTACTCGCTGTGCACAATCGTAGTGCGCCTTGCCCACAATCAGCGGGTCGAGGATACGAGAGGTAGAACCCAGCGGGTCTACGGCAGGATAGATACCGAGAGATGCAATCTTACGGGAAAGCTCAGTGGTAGCATCCAGGTGAGTAAAGGTGGTAGCTGGAGCAGGGTCGGTCAAGTCATCGGCAGGCACATAAACGGCCTGTACAGAGGTAATGGAACCATTCTTGGTAGAAGTGATTCGCTCCTGCATGGCACCCATCTCAGAAGCCAGCGTTGGCTGATAACCTACGGCTGATGGCATACGACCCAACAGCGCAGACACCTCAGAACCAGCCTGGGTGAAACGGAAGATGTTATCAATGAAGAACATGATATCCGCTGCCTCACCATTCTTACCTCCGTGATCACGGAACTCCTCAGCTACGGTCAAACCAGAGAGAGCTACAGAAGCACGTGCCCCAGGTGGCTCATTCATCTGACCATATACCAGGGTAGCCTGACTCTTGGCAAGTTCCTCAGGATCGACAAGTGAGAGATCCCACTTACCTTCTTCCATCGCTTTACGGAACTTCTCGCCATACTTGATAACACCAGACTCGAGCATGTCTCGAATCAAGTCGTTACCCTCACGGGTACGCTCACCTACTCCGGCAAATACAGAGTAGCCGTTGTGTCCCTTGGCAATGTTGTTGATCAACTCCATGATAAGCACTGTCTTACCTACACCGGCACCACCGAAAAGACCAATCTTACCACCCTTCATGTAAGGTTCGAGCAGGTCGATCACCTTAATACCAGTAGCAAGCATCTCCTTGTGAGTAGAAAGTTCGTCAAACTTCGGAGCCTCACGGTGGATAGGATAAGCACCCTTCATGTCCAATTCATTCATACCATCAATAGGCTGTCCGATGACATTCATCATACGGCCCTTGATTTGCTCTCCGGCTGGCATCTGGATTGGGTTACCTGTAGAGATAACCTCCAAGCCGCGCTGCAAACCGTCAGTATTATCCATAGCGACACAGCGAACTGTATCCTCACCGATGTGCTGCTGCACCTCGATGACAAGTTCGCGGCCGTCTGGACGTTTTACCTTCAGAGCTTCATAAATTTTAGGAAGCACCTTCTCTGGATTCTCGCCCTTTGTATCGAAGTAAACATCGATAACAGGACCGATAATCTGAGAGATACGTCCGTTAATTTGTGACATAAGCTTATTAGTTTAAAAGTTATATATATTTATATTATTCTTGACTGCAAAAGTAACAACAATTTATGGAAACCACAAATTAATTTAAAGTTTTATTCGGCTTTTATACCTAATTAAACCATTTTTAGTTCCCTTTAAACCATTTTCCTATGCAAAAGCAAGAAGTCAGGAGTTCAAACTCCTCTCTTCTTACCCTTATCTCTATAAATTAGATACTCAACTCGTCCAAAACCTTGATCAGTTTACGGTCGAATGGCTTATCTGAGCGGATAGCTTCAGAAAGCGGAACGTATACTACCTCGTTATTGCGTACACCAATCATCACATTGCGCTGTCCCTGCATGATAGCCTCGATGGCACCACAACCGGTACGGCTCGCAAGAATACGATCACGGGCTGACGGACGGCCGCCACGCTGCAAGTGACCCAGGATAGATACACGTACATCAAACTCAGGGAACTCCTTGCGCACACGGTCGGCATAATAAAGAGCACCGCACTTAGGACTCTCTGACACGATGACGATACAACTTTTCTTAGACTTACGGATACCACGCTCCATGAATTGAGCCAACTGGTCTACGTCGGTAGAATCCTCTGGAATGATAGCTGCCTCTGCTCCACTGGCGATAGCTGAATTCTGCGCCAGGAAACCGGCATCACGGCCCATCACCTCGATAAAGAAGATACGCTCGTGGCTCTGCGCAGTATCACGGATGCGGTCTACACATTCTACAATGGTATTCATCGTAGTATCATAACCGATTGTATTGTCTGTACCATAAAGGTCATTATCAATTGTTCCTGGCAATCCGATGCAGCATACATCAAACTCACGTGCGAAATTCATCGCACCTGTCAGCGAACCGTTACCGCCAATCACGACAAGCGCATCTATTTCCTCTTTCTGAATCGTTTCAAATGCCTTCTGACGACCTTCTTCGGTCATGAATTCCTTAGAACGGGCTGTCTTCAGCATCGTACCACCTGTGCCGATGATACCGCTTACATTCTCTGTAGAAAAGGTTTTAATTTCATCATTGATGAGACCATCGTAACCACGATAGATACCTTTCACAGTGAAACCGTTGTAGATAGCCGAACGGGTAACCGCACGGATAGCAGCATTCATACCTGGAGCATCTCCTCCAGATGTTAAAATTCCAATAGTCTTAATCTTTGCCATAACTATACCTTATTATATTATATATATTTTTTTAATGTTAGTTTATTATCCTCTCAGGATGATGTTTTTCATCCATTAGCCCTACATATACAGTAGGTATCCAAGGGTATACCCCTTGCTTTGTTTGGGTTTATCGATTTAAATAATTAGGTTTGCGGCACCAGCCACCAGGATATGAGAGAGCCAAAGGATAGCAAGTCCGATGACGCCACCCATCAAAGCTTTCCAGCCAATATTGCGGAAATACCATCCCATGTGCATACGTTCCATCTTCATCAGGGCAAGACCGCTGATTGTACCGATACCAAGAACGTTACCACCAGCCATTACGCAATATGCAATCATCTGCCAGTAGATACCATTGGTATGATAATCAGCAAGCATGCTGAATGAAGGATCATTCACATTTGCCAGATCATGAAGGGAGAAAAAGTTCATGGCTGTAGCAAAGTTGTCAAGTACAGTACTGATGATACCAGCCAAGACGCCATGCAACAGCACGCCAGGACGCTTATCATCCATACCGACAGAGTTGAGAAGAGCAGCAAAATCGTCAAAAGCGCCGGTCTCCTTCACCACTCCGATAGCAAGCATGATACCCATCACGAAGAGAATCATCTGGACGACTCCATATTGGAACACTCTAGGAGTACGACGGTCAGCCATCGCATCCATATTCATGAGTTTACGGTTGAATATCTCGTTCACAATCCAAAGTACGCCCAATACGCAGAGCGCACCGAGGAAAGGACTTAATTTCGTAATATTATGGAAGGTAGGGATAAACCACAATCCACCGATGCCCACAAAGAGCATCAGCAAGCGCTGCCATACATTGAGACGGGTATCATCCCCGCGGTATGGCATAGCAATCCATTCTGCCTCTACTCTTTCAGGCAGCATGCGTTGCATCATCAACAACGGAATGAGCCAAGCTGCAAGACATGGCAGCAGAAGCGACAGGAAATAATGAGTAGCCGTTACAGCACCCATATTCCACATCACCAGTCCTTCCGGATTTCCGATAACGGTAAGAGCTCCGCCACAGTTGGCAGAAAGAAGAATGGCACCTCCATACACCATGCGCTGACGACGGTTTGGAATTACCCCATGCATCATCGTAAGCATCATCACTGTTGTAGTAAGATTATCGAGATTTGCCGAAATAACAAAGGTTACGGCAGCGAGAATCCATAGCATTTTTTTGGCGCTTCGGGTACGTAACAACTGGCGTATGAAATCGAAGCAACCATTGTTATTGAGAATTTCAACTATCGTCATAGTAGCAAGCAGGAATAGTACGATTTCTGCTGCTCTACCCACATAAGGAAGGAAGATGTTACGGGCAATAAAATACTTCACCGTTGTACTGGTGGATTCTATCTCGTTCCACATTCCGAGATTCAGATAGCGTGAATAATCTGAAGAGTGTTCACTGGTCACGAAGTCCATACCGAAACAGATATAGAGAACCCATCCTACCGTTCCAGCAAAAATGGCTACGGCAGCACGGTTCACCTTGGTAATATTCTCGGTTGCAATGAGAATATATGCCAATATCAGTATGGCAAGGATGACTAGTGTCATATCATTAATTTTATTATATTCATTACATTTTGAGCGCAAAGGTAACAATTATTTTGTTATCGCCAACATTTCGGTATCTTTTTTTAATGAATTTAACTCATTTTCATACAAATGAAAATTTCGTCCGTTTTTTTCTTTCGCTATTATTTATCTTTCCTCTTCATTTCATCATAGAATCAGATGAAAACACGGATAACAGAGAAGAACATCACAGGAAGAAATATCGAGGAGGAAGTTATCAGAATATTAAAAGGTTATGTTTATATATATTATATGTATTTCCCCGAAGGAACCCACCAAAAATAGTGATTTTAGTTAAATATTACTAACAAAAAGAAGAAAATCAAGAGTAAATGCCTGTAACTCAAAGAAAATGAGTAATTTTGCGCCCGATTTATACAATTCACATAAAGTCAAACTTTATTAATTTTAATTTTTTAATTATTTTTTATGTCAGATTTAAAGAACGTAAAGCCATTGGACGACTTCAATTGGGATGAGTTTGAGAATGGCACAAGCGCAAACGTCAGCAAAACAGACCTCGAGAAGGCCTATGACGAAACTCTTAACAAGGTAACAGAACACCAGGTTGTAGAGGGAACAGTAATCTCTGTAGACAAGAAAGAGGTTATCGTAAACATCGGTTACAAGAGCGATGGTATTATCCCAGCTTCTGAATTCCGTTACAACCCAGACCTCAAGGTAGGCGACAAGGTTGAGGTTTATGTAGAGAACCAGGAGGACGTAAAGGGCCAGTTGGTACTCTCTCACAAGAAGGCTCGCCTCAGCAAGTCTTGGGAGCGTGTGAATGCAGCTCTCGAGAACGAGGAAGTTATCCAGGGTTACATCAAGTGCCGCACTAAGGGCGGTATGATTGTTGACGTTTTCGGTATCGAAGCTTTCTTGCCAGGAAGCCAGATCGACGTTCACCCTATACGCGACTACGACGTATTCGTAGGCAAGACAATGGAGTTCAAGGTTGTAAAGATCAACCAGGAGTTCCGCAATGTCGTTGTATCTCACAAGGCTCTCATCGAGCAGGAGCTCGAGCAGCAGCGTAAGGAGATCATCGGCAAGCTCGAGAAGGGTCAGATCCTCGAGGGTACCGTTAAGAACATCACTACTTACGGTGTATTCGTTGACCTCGGCGGTGTTGACGGTTTGATCCACATCACAGACCTCTCTTGGGGCCGCGTAAGCGATCCACACGAGGTTGTATCTCTCGACCAAAAGATCAACGTTGTTATCCTCGACTTCGATGAGGAGAAGAAGCGTATCGCTCTCGGTTTGAAGCAGCTCACTCCACATCCATGGGATGCTCTCGACGAGAACCTCAAGGTAGGTGATCACGTGAAGGGTAAGGTAGTGGTTATGGCTGACTATGGTGCATTCGTTGAGATTGCTCCAGGTGTAGAGGGCTTGATCCACGTATCTGAGATGTCTTGGAGCCAGCACTTGCGTTCTGCTCAGGACTTCATGAAGGTAGGTGACGAGGTAGAGGCAGTTATCCTGACTCTCGACCGCGCTGAGCGCAAGATGAGCCTTGGTATCAAGCAGCTCAAGGAAGATCCATGGGAGGCTATCGAGACTAAGTATCCTGTTGGTAGCAAGCACACAGCTAAGGTTCGCAACTTCACTAACTTCGGTATCTTCGTAGAGCTTGAGGAAGGTGTTGATGGTTTGATCCACATCTCTGACCTCTCTTGGACTAAGAAGGTTAAGCACCCATCTGAGTTCACTTCTGTAGGTGCTTCTATCGACGTAGTAGTTCTCGAAATCGATAAGGAGAACCGTCGCTTGAGCCTCGGCCACAAGCAGTTGGAGAAGAACCCATGGGATGAGTATGAGGCAATCTACACTCCAGGTTCTGTTCACCAGGGTACTATCACTGAGTTGATGGACAAGGGTGCTGTTGTAGCTCTCGCTGAGGGTGGTGAAGGTTTCGCTACTCCTAAGCACCTCACTAAGGAGGACGGCACAGTGGCTAAGAAGGGCGAAACTCTCGACTTCAAGGTTATCGAGTTCGTTAAGGAGACAAAACGCATCATCCTCTCTCACTCTCGTACATTCGAGGAGGGTAACGAGCCAGTTGCTAAACCAGCTCACAAGCGTGCAAACGGCGGTCGCAAGAGCAACAACGAGACAGCTATGATCAACAACGTTGCTGCTAGCACATCACTCGGTGATATCGATGCACTCGCTAAGTTGAAGGCTCAGATGGAGGGCAAGGCTTAATCTTAAACAGATCAGGCATTTGCTATTCATTAGCTAAATAACATTCAGGGGACTGAAATTTCAGTAATGAGATTTCAGTCCCCTTTTTTATTATGTGTATTTAAAAAAAATAAACTATCGGACACTATCTGCCATCTTCGGTAAACTCATCTCGACTAATTCATGTCCTAAAACCACTAATTCATGGTATTTTTCTATCAAAACATGTCGAAAATCATAAAAACCTTTGGCGGTTTCGAGTTTTCTGTTTATCTTTGCAGAAGATAAGCTGCACTCGGCAATTTGAAAGCAAGCTTTCATTGCGCTCATTTGCATTATCTTTGCAAAAGATAAAAGTAATTAATTATATAAACTAGAGAAATCATTCTCTCAAGAATTATCAGCAAAGAAAGAGAAGCGATTCTCCAGATTACAAAAGGAAAAGAAAGTTTAAGATATGAAACAGTCAAGATTTATAGTAGCTGCTCTATCAATGAGTTGTATCACTACCCTCTCCTCCTGCTTTAAGGAAGAACCACTCAATGCCGAATGCGACATCGAGCAGGCATACATACATGCAGACAACAAGATTTTATTGGACTCATTGTTTACTAATCCATCTGATACATTGGTCAATGTGCAGAGTGATACGACAAAAATCGAGTTCACGATGACGCAATTCGCAAACCTCAAAAAGCAGGCGCCTATGTTTCGACTTTCTCAAGGAGCCACAATCCAGCCGGAAAGCGGAAGCGTACACGATTTCTCCAAAGGTCCAGTTACATACGTGGTTACATCGGAAAACAAGCAATGGAGTCGCACCTATCAGGTAAGCATCAAGAAGGGACAGACTACTATGCCAAAAGAGAAAGAATTCGAATTTGAAGACGCATACCTCAGCAAGGGATACTACAACTGGCAGGAAAATTGGAATGGAGATATTCTCGGCATCTGGGCAACCGGAAACTCAGGATTCAATATCAGCAACCCATCAGCTAAACCAAAGGAATATCCTACCGTGATGATAGAAGATGGACACAGGAGAAAGGGAGTGCAACTCACAACCCGACGCACAGGTGGGTTTGCCGATGTAGTGAAAAAACCTATCGCTGCCGGCAACCTCTTTATCGGACAGTTTAATGCTACCGATGCCCTTACCGATGCAATGAAGGCAACAAAGTTCGGTCGCCCATTCAGTTTTAGTGCCAAACCGGTAAAGTTGGAAGGCTGGTATAAGTATCAGGCTGGCGAAAAATTCACCGACAAGAATATGCAAGAACTTGACCGCCATGACTACGGAACCATTTATGCTGTACTCTATGAGAACATCGATGAAAAAGGAAATGCCGTATTGCTCTACGGAGATAATGTACAGACCAGCAAACAGATAGTAGCACTTGCCCTGGTAGGTGAAACCCATGATGACAACGGAAAAGTTGCTATTGGAAACACATGGGAATGGCATCACTTCAGCGTAGATTTCAAGTATAAGAAAGCCATAGACCCAGTCAAGTTGAAGAATGGTGGCTACAGTCTCACTATTGTCAGTTCATCCAGTTCAGATGGAGCTAACTTCCTGGGTGCCGTAGGCAGTACACTTTGGATAGACAGTTTCAAGTTGATTTGCGAATAAGCTAAGGAGGAAACTATATAATGAAGAAGATAACAATATTAGCTCTCCTGCTGACATGGGGCACTGCTACATGGGCAGAAGAAAATGAGAATCAGAAGACTGAGGAGCACAAGCAGGTAGAAGAAAGCAAGCGTACCTCGTGGAACAAATATCTTCACGGCTACCAGTATCAGGCTCGCGTGGCGTATAATATCGGAGGCACAGCCCCTATCGGTCTTCCTGCTACCATCCGTACACTACACAGCTATACCCTGCAACCTAACTTCAGTCTGGGTATCGATGCTTATCACCCACTTTCAGGCAAATGGGGATTCGTCGGAGGACTTCACTTCGAAAACAAGGGCATGAAGATTGATGCAGGCGTAAAAAACTATTATATGAGAATAGTACGTGGCGGAGAAGAGCTGAAAGGTATATTTACAGGCAACGTGGTTACGAAGGTAGACATGAGTCTTATCACAGTACCATTGCAGGCAACATACGACATTTGCGACAACCTCCGTTTCAAGTTGGGTCCGTATGTTAGCTATGTAACATCAAAGAAGTTTGAAGGCTGGGCATACGATGGTTACTTGCGCCGCCAAGAGGAAGGTCATCATAAGGGCGATCCTACTGGACAGAAGGTAAAGTTGGGTCATGACGAAGGCGAGCGTGGTGATTACGATTTCAGCGATGACATGCGCAACTGGCAGGTGGGCGTAGATTTCGGAATTGACTGGCGCTTGAACAACCGTTGGGGCCTCTGTGCTGATCTGAGCTGGGGTCTGAACGGCATCTTCAAGAAAGATTTCGAGACCATCGAGCAGACGATGTATCCTATCTACGGCAGCGTAGGTATCACGTATCAGCTGAAGTAATATATAATATAATGTACGCGTACATTATTATATAAATAAATAGAAACAACACAATAATTATTTATTAATATACAAAAAAGAGAAGAAAAATGAAAAAGTTTATTTATTTAATGGCCATGGTTTGCACCCTTGGCTTCTTCACCGCTTGTAGCAGCGATGATGATGACAATGACAAAGACTACTTTGTACGCAACGAGAAGATTGAAGGAACCTGGGGACTGCAGGAAGTAGAGAAAATAGAACTGGGCGGTGGCAAAGGTGAATTCTACAACGGTTCAGTAAAAATCACTTGGGATTGTCCAGCAGATACCAAGCTTAACATAGACTTTGGTGGTGGATTAGTAATGCCAATGGATGTAAAAGAACAGATTTTGCCATTGATGAACAACATGGCAAACGAATATCTTCCACAGATTTTGAAGAACGTCACCTTCACAAAGGATGGTAAGATTAACGCCACCTACAGTGAACTTCCTGATGAGGGAGAAACTTCTGATTGGAAGACAGCAGACGGATATGCCAGCTATTCAGTAGCCAATGACAATCTTATCTATGTGACTATCGATGCAAATAAGGCAACAGAGGACATTGATGATGCTGCAGAGAAAGCCCAGATTCAGGGTATCCTCCAGCAGTATAACAAGATTCCTGTAAACATCCGTTGGAACGGTACCAAGCCATATTTCTTTGTAGACAAGGCATTTGTTCAGCCTATGCTTGCAAATTTGGTTGCAATGCTCGAGAAGGTTCCTGCCACAGATATGGATGCAGACGATTTGCAATCATTCAACATGCTCAAGGGCATTATGGTCCAGCTTCCAGAAATCATGAACAAGACTACAACATTCGAGTTGGGTCTTGAATTGATCAAGTAAAAATAAGTATAAATGAGGGTGCGTCACAAGATAATGACGCACCCTTTTTGTTTATATACGCCATGCTTTTACTACCTACCATTAGCGGGAGGAAATAAAAGAATGCTATCATATAGTGGAATTCAGACGAATAAGATTAAATATACCTAAATCTAAATTGTCATTTCTATATTCGTACAACTAAAAGGCTTGTAGTCGTACAACTAAAAGGTGTATAGTCGTACGACTAAAAGGTATATAGTCGTACAACTAAAAGGTGTATTGTCGTACAACTAAAAGGTGTATTGTCGTACAACTAAAGGGGGTAATGTCGTACAACTAAAAGGGGGTTATCACTAGGCTCGGCAGAGCTGCCGACTGCAGTCAGCAGAGCTGCTGACTAGGCTCAGCAGCTCTGCCGAGCCTAGTGGGAATCTTCTAGAAGCAGTCTTCTAATACCTTAGAACCAATCTCCTTTCACCTCATATTCTATATCTTTGAACCCAATTAAACGTCTGATTTCGCTTACTCAGTAATATCGTTCCGCTAGCTCAGCAGTCTTATTTCGCTTGTCCAGCAGTCTCATTTCGCTTGCTCAGTCGTATTATCTTGCCTATTCATGTCTAATATGGTAGCGCTTTAGACGTTCTTACAAGCGAGAACGTCTGGATTTTTATGGCACAAAAAAAAGATTGCATCAGCGGAAATACTTCCAACCAATGCAATCTTCAATTTTCTTTAATCTAGAGGCTAAACACTTTCTTACGAGAAAAATTCACGGAAGAAAAGAGCCTAGCGTCGGATTTACTTCACCTTTGCAACGATAGCCTTGAAAGCCTCAGGGTTGTTTACAGCGAGGTCAGCGAGAACCTTACGGTTAATCTCGATACCAGCCTTGTGAAGAGCACCCATCAACTGGCTGTAGCTCATACCATCGAGGCGAGCAGCAGCGTTGATACGCTGGATCCACAATGCGCGGAATGTGCGCTTCTTGTTACGACGATCGCGATAAGCGTAGGTAAGACCCTTCTCCCAAGTGTTCTTAGCTACTGTCCATACATTCTTGCGAGCTCCATAGTAACCCTTAGTGAGCTTCAAGATTCTTGTTCTTTTTGCTTTTGATGCAACGTGATTTACTGATCTTGGCATAATTTTTTTTCTTTAAAAGTTCGACTAAAAAGTTAATAATTAACGGAGGCAGAGCAAGTCGCGAACCTGCTTCAAGTTTGAACGGTCTACGAGAGTCTCACCAAGGAGATTTCTCTTCTGCTTCTTTGTCTTCTTAGTCAAGATGTGACTGTGAAAAGCGTGATGACGCTTAATCTTACCTGTACCGGTGAAACGGAATCTCTTCTTTGCGCCGGAATTAGTCTTTACTTTTGGCATTTTTACTTTTAATTTTAAATTGTTATTTATTATAGCGATGGCAACGCATATACCAGGGCGTTACGCATCTTTTTTTCTTAATCCTCTGTTCCTTCTGCGAGTTTCTTCAGGGTATCGCCGCCTTTAGCATTGGCGAGCAAGCCATTCTTCTCAGCATTAGCAGCGCGCTCAGCATCTGCAGCAGCCTTAGCTTCAGCCTCTCGCTTCTCACGGTCCATCTTCTGCTGGCTCTTCTTTGCAGTACCAGCCTTCTTAGGACTCATGTAGAGGAACATCTTCTTACCTTCAAGCTTTGGCATCTGCTCCACCTTTCCGTACTCTTCCAAATCATTGGCGAAACGGAGAAGAAGAACCTCACCCTGCTCCTTGAAGAGAATAGAGCGACCACGGAAGAAAACGTATGCACGAACCTTGTTACCCTCGTTGAGGAACTCCATAGCGTGCTTGAGCTTGAACTGATAGTCGTGCTCATCGGTCTGAGGTCCGAAACGGATTTCCTTGGTCTCCACCTTTACCTGCTTCTGCTTCATTTCCTTTGCATGCTTCTTCTGCTGGTAAAGGAATTTAGAATAGTCAACTATACGGCAAACTGGTGGTTGCGCATTAGGAGATATCTCGACTAAGTCAAGCTCTTGCTGACGTGCCAACTCCAACGCCTTACGTGCTGGCATCACTTCTGCTCCACCATCACTCACTACTCTCACGTCGCGTGCACGAATCTGTTCGTTTACGCGGTACTGATTTTTCATTTTGTCATTTTTCATTAACTATTCGATATATTCTTTTTTGTCTTTTTGATTAAACGGCTGCAAAGTTACGATTATTTTGTGAAACCACCAAATTTTCAGTGGGTTATTTTCATTTTTGCCCGCAGATTCTTTGTTTTTCTAATGGATTTAATGTTTTAACCCCACAGATTGATATATTTAATCCCGCAAATTGATATATTTTAGTCCCACAGATTTCACAGATTAACACAGATCTTTATGATAAAGAAACTAAATCTGTAAAAATCTGTGAAATCTGTGGGACTTAAGAAAACAATAAATCAGAGGGACTTAAGAAAACAATAAATCAGTGGGGACTAAGAAAAGCTTTCAATCCATGGGAGTATATCCATTGACTTTACGGAAGATTGATTTTCGTATATCTGTGGTGGAAAAATTGACCAATATTCCAAGATGCTTCTTCGCCACACGCAAATACGTAAGCAATTGCTTATGAAAGACATCTTTCATTTCTGCCACAGACTTCAGTTCGACTATGACTTTATCTTCTACAAGAATATCCAGACGGAAATCTACAGGCAAAACCTTACCATCATACATGACATCCAACTTTACCTGATTCTCTACCCTAAGTCCATCTTTGCGCAACTGATAGCACAGAGCTGCTTCATAAACCGACTCAAGTAAACCTGGTCCCAATTCATTATAAACCTTATAAATAGCTCCAATGATCTTATAAGATATCTCATTTTCTGTCATAACCAAACGATTTTAAAATCCTCCTTAACAAAAAAAATCTCCCACAGACGTCACAGTTGTTACAGATATTCAACAGAACACACAAAAATCTGTGTAAATCTGTGAAATCTGTGGGACAAAACCCTCAACACAAAAAATCTGTGGGACAGAGCCCTCAACAGAAAAAATCTGTGTTAATCTGTGAAATCTGCGGGAGATTAGAAAATATCAATCTGCGGGATTACTCCTCAGCTGCCTTCAATTGCTCTGCAACCTCGGCATTGATGCGCTGAGCGAACTCTTCCATGCTCATGGTAGCCTGTTCGCCACCACCCTGCTTACGCATAGATACCAAGCCCTCGGCACTCTCCTTCTCACCAACGATAACCATGTAAGGAACACGCTTCAACTCGTTGTCACGAATCTTGCGGCCAATCTTCTCGTTACGGTCATCAACCAAAGCACGTACACCCTGCTTGTCAAGATACTGACGTACCTTCTGAGCATAATCGTTAAACTTCTCAGAGATAGGAAGAATTGCAACCTGGTCTGGAGTCAACCACAATGGGAAGTGACCGGCGGTATGCTCGATGAGAACGGCTGTGAATCGCTCCAGTGAACCGAATGGTGCACGGTGAATCATCACAGGAGTCTTCTTAGAGTTATCCTCGGCTGTATACTCCAACTTGAAACGCTCAGGCAAGTTGTAATCCACCTGGATGGTACCCAACTGCCAACGACGACCGATGGCATCCTTTACCATGAAGTCGAGCTTAGGACCATAGAAGGCAGCCTCGCCAACCTCCTCGCGTGTCTCAAGGCCCTTCTCCTTGCAAGCCTCGCGGATAGCGTTCTCGCTCTCTTCCCAAATCTCATCAGAACCGATATACTTCTCTGTATCCTTAGGATCGCGGAGAGATATCTGTGCCTCGTAGTTCTCAAAACCGAAGATCTTGAATACCTTCAGGATTACGTCGATTACATTCTCGAACTCAGCCTTTACCTGCTCTGGACGAACGAAAATGTGGGCATCATCCTGTGTAAATGTACGAACACGAGTCAAACCATGGAGCTCACCGCTCTTCTCATAGCGGAATACGGTACCGAACTCAGCAATACGCAAAGGAAGATCCTTGTAAGAACGAGGCTTGCGAGCGTAGACCTCGCAGTGGTGAGGACAGTTCATTGGCTTGAGCATATACTCCTCATCCTCCTCCGGTGTCTGGATAGGCTGGAATGCATCCTTGCCATAGTGAGCATAGTGACCAGATGTTACATAGAGACTCTTGCCACCGATACCTGGGCAGATAACCTCCTGATAGTTGTAAGGCTTCAGGAGAGAACGAAGCAACTCCTGCAGACGCAGGCGGAGCTGTGTACCCTTTGGCAACCAGATAGGAAGACCCTTACCTACACGCTCTGAGAACATGAAGAGTTCCATCTCCTTACCGATCTTACGGTGGTCACGCTTCTTAGCCTCTTCGAGAATTACCAAGTACTCATCGAGCATCTTCTTCTTAGGGAAGCTGATACCGTAGATACGGGTCATCTGCTCGCGCTTGGCATCACCACGCCAGAATGCACCAGCCACACTTGTAATCTTCACAGCCTTGATAAGGCCAGTGTTCATCAAGTGAGGACCACGACAGAGGTCGGTGAAATTGCCCTGGGTATATGTGGTGATGGTACCATCCTCCAAGTCCTGCTCAATATGCTCGCACTTGTAAGTCTGACCGTCAGCCTTGAACTCAGCGAGAGCATCAGCCTTAGCCACCTCCTTGCGAACCACAGGTTCGTTCTTTTTGGCAAGTTCCATCATCTTAGCCTCAATCTTGGCGAAATCATTCTCTGAGATCACCTGACCCTCGGCTGGCATCACGTCGTAGAAGAAACCACTCTCTACGGCTGGACCGAAACCGAACTGGATGCCTGGGTAAAGCTCCTGAAGAGCCTCAGCCAACAAGTGGGCAGATGTATGCCAGAATGTGTGCTTACCCTGCTCATCCTCAAACTTGTAGAGTTCTACATTTGCATCCTCATTGATAGGACGGTTCAACTCTACTGTCTCACCATTAACACCGCAAGATACAACGTTGCGAGCGAGAGCCGGTGAGATGCTCTCGGCGATTTGTAAGCCAGTTACGCCCTGTTCATACTCACGAACAGATCCGTCTGGGAATGTGATTTTTACCATAACAACTTAGTATTTTTATTAAATCGTCTGCAAAAGTACGATTTCTTTTTGTAACAAGCGAATAAAAATGCATTTATTTTGCTAAACTTTGCTAACACCTCTTTATATTAAGGGCTTTTAAGACCGAAAATACTGAGATATTGAAGTTTTCATCTGCTTTTCTACCAATATTTCGTAACACTTTGTAAAATTCAGATACATTTTTAGCCAATAAGTTTTGGAGAAACAAATATTTTCATTATCTTTGCATCCGATAACGTGACAAAATGTAAAGAAACATAGAAAATGGCAAAACCAAAGATTCTCATCATCTATACCGGTGGTACCATCGGTATGGGAAAGGACCCGATGACAGGTGTACTGGAACCTCTTGATTTCAATCACCTCGTTTCTTCCATGCCCGAATTCAAGCTCATTCAGGCAGAAATCGATGTGCGAAAATTCGACCCACCTATCGATTCCAGCGACATGGATCCAATGCGCTGGGCAGAAATCGTAAGCATGATATCCAACAACTACAACGACTATGACGGATTCGTAATCCTTCATGGCACTGATACTATGGCTTACACTTCGTCTGCCCTATCTTTCATGCTTGAGAATCTGACCAAGCCTGTAATATTGACAGGTAGCCAGCTGCCTATCGGTGAATTGCGAACCGACGGCAAGGAGAATCTGATGACAGCCATAGAGATTGCTTCTGCCAAGAATGCTGAAGGACGCCCTATGGTGCCCGAGGTATGCATCTTTTTCAACGGCAAGCTGATTCGCGGTAACCGTGCCATCAAGATCAATGCCGAGGGATTTCATGCTTTCGAATCATTCAACTACCCTCACCTCTGCGATGTAGGAATCAATTTCCAATATCACGACCATCACATTCTTACGCCGGATTACAGAAAGCCAATGGTTCCACACCTGAAGCTCGATCCGAACGTCATCGTGTTCAGTCTCTTCCCGGGTATCCAGGATAACATTGTGCGCCACGTGATGGAATCACCAGACCTCCGCGGCATCGTGATGCGTACTTTCGGTTCAGGCAATGCTCCTCACACGCCATGGATCATGCGTCTTCTGGATCAGGCTGCCCATCGCGGAGTAAACATCGTGAATATCAGCCAATGTCTTACGGGCAGTGTAGAGATGGAACGCTACGGAGCCGGCTTCCAGTTGAAAGCAGCTCATGTGATAAGCGGATACGATTCTACGGTAGAGGCTATGGTCACCAAGATGATGTATCTGCAGGGAAGATATGCAGATAACAAAAAGGTAAGAGAAAAACTGACCGAATCCCTGGCGGGCGAAATCTCTATATAGTATAAGATGAAATCTTCATCCATATAATGAAGCTATGAAGTAAATGACAGTCTCCCGATAGTGTATACGATTAAACTACAGATTGGCAAACTGTCATTTACTTGCTCATTATGAGTCATTTAGCGAAACAAAGAAAATTACCCTACAAAACCGAATAGTATTACAGGAAATATGCAGAAAACATTTAACGAAGGTTAAATATTGACAGTTTTTTTGCCAAAAAACTTTTTGCATATCATTTTTTGTGTAACTTTGCAGCGTAGAAAAAAAGTAAAAGATCAGTATCCTTATTAGATACCAATCCGTAATATAAATTAATAAATCAACAAAACCAACAAATTATGAACATTAACAAGGTAAAGGAGTATGGTGAGTTCGTAGAAATTGCGGCTCCTGTAGAAAGAGCAACAGCTGAAGAGTATCCAACAGTATTAGGCGGAGAAATTTGGTACAACTAAGAACTTCCTGCTAAGGATTCCTATCCTTTGTAACCGATAGTTTTTCCTTTAGCAGACGTGAAACAAGAGGCTATTTTTATTTGATTCAGAACATCTTATAATTTTTAGCAGACACATTATTAGCTCAATGATAAAGGCTCAATCCTCGAATAAAATCGGGAACTGAGCCTTTATTGTGTTTATATCTTACCATCGAGATATACGGAATCGGATATTAGTGCTTACCACAGCAGCCGCCCTCTCCGTGTTCGTGATGATGCTCGTGCTTGATACCACCCTCTACAGCCTGATGCTGGTCGCGGAGCAGATCGTTCACGGTCTTCACTGGGTTGAATGTACCGAGAGGAACCTCTACAAATACTGTATTCCAGTCACTCATCGCACCATTCCAGAGACCTGGCAACTCGAGTGCCTTCAAATCCTTACCATTCTTACTCTTGCTGGAGATGAAACCGGTAGATGGATCAACGAACTTAGGAAGATCGAAGGCATTGCCCTGGTAATCCTTGGTCGCGCAGACGAGATCTACCGGGTTAAAGTGAGTACCCTCGGTGAACATCTTCATATACTCCTCGTTATTCTTGTCAATCTGAGAGCTCTCCAAAATCTGAAGGCTTACCGTGCCATCCTGATTATAGGTAAGGAATGGACCACCACCAGGCTCGCCCACGTTCTTAACGACACCGCAGACACGCATAGGACGGTTCAACTTCTTACGCAGATAGATAACCAGTTCGGCATCCTCCAGCTCCTTGATATCAGCCTTACGACAGCAGAGGTCGCGCTGAACGAAGCGGATAATCTCCTCCAGCTTCTCATGGTTGTACTGACCAGAATCCAAAACCTTCAGATAATCGAAAGCCTGCTTCTGCAAAGTAACCAATACACCTGCAATCACCTGCTTCCAGGTAACAGTCTCAGCCTTCAGGCGATCAGGAACCACATTGTCAATATTCTTGATGAATACCACATCAGCATCAATCTCGTTGAGGTTCTCGATGAGTGCACCATGACCGCCCGGACGGAACAGCAAAGAGCCATCCTCATTGCGGAAAGGAGTATTGTCTGGATTGGCAGCGATGGTATCGGTGCTAGGCTTCTGCTCTGAGAATGAGATGTTGTACTTGATGCCGTAGTGCTGTGCATACTTATCTGCCTTCTCGGCTACCATCTGCTTGAAGAGTTCCAGGTGGTCGTGAGAAACGGTAAAGTGAACATTTGCCTCGCCGTTGCTGCTAGCATAGAGCGCAGCCTCAACCAGGTGCTCCTCCATTGGGGTGCGAACCTCGTCCTCATACTCGTGGAACTGGAGCAATCCCTTAGGCAACTGTCCGTAGTTCAATCCCTCTGGCTTGAGGAGATTAGCCACGATAGCCTTGTAATCGCCCTTCTTGATAAGGCACATAATGCCCTTCTCGTTGTTTACATGGCACTTATCGCAGAGTGCCTTGCGGAAAGCAAACTTCTTGATATTCTCGAAGAATTGTTTTTCGAAGTCAGTAGTAGGAACATCGTATGGAGCATCCAGGAACGCGAACATGTTCTTGAACATACGGCTAGCCGCACCTGAAGCAGGTACGAACTTCACAATCTTGTGCCCCTCAGCCTTGTAGTCGTTCCACGCCTTCTCGTAGTTCTCTACTTCCTGAGCTGTAGGAGCCATGATACCCTTACCGATGGCAGCCGCACCCTCGAGTTTGAGGAATGGGAAACCATTCTTGATTTGTTCCAACTGGTGTTCAATCTGCTGCTCGGAGATACCGCGAGCAGAGATTTGGTTTAGATCTTGCTGATTCATAATACCATATTTATGTTAAATTTACACTATATGTGCTACAAAGATAATAGTTTTTTCTGATAATCAGAAATATTTCCGCTTTTTTTTGTACCTTTGCATTGAAAATTTAACGAAGTAGGCGTTTTTTAACGCCGAATCGCCATTGTTTGTCAAATTTAAAATAGAATATTGCAACATGGTTAGTAAATTATCAAAAGAGCACGACAGAAGGTCGGGGCTATCACATTACCTCTATGGGGTATCTACATTATTTTTAAGTGGTGTAGGAATTGGCGGTTTATCGCCATTAGTAACAAACCAAGAATTGAACATATACAATTTACTTTGTTTGTTCATTGGAACGCTATCTGCAATTATCATTGCATATTGCGCTAATAGAATTATGAAGTATAACGATAAATAATATTATTATGGATGGATTAATGTTTATTTTTTCGCTGGGGCTAATTATTAGCAGCAGCTTTGCCATCTGGCTCAACACCAAATCTGGTCAGAAATGGATAGATGAGCTATAATGACTCAATAAATATATCATCAGCAGGAGGGAACGACAATGAACGAAACACCTTTTAAATTCACATCCGAAGAAAAGGAACAGACACTCCAGATACTAGAGCGCCTGAGAACCGCCGTGGGCGATACATTCAAGCCAGGCGATGAGCAACATCTGCGTGAAGACATACAGCATGCCTTCATCAACCATCAGATTAAGCGCAATGTCTTCGGAATGAATCCAATACTTGCTGCCCTGCAAACCGCAGAAATCGCAGTAAACGAAATCGGTCTGAAACGAGATGGCATCATCGCCATCCTGATGCAGACCAGCGTCATCGATGGCTATCAGACCATCGAAGAGATACAGAAGAAATACGGAGATAGCGTAGCCCACATTATCAGTGGTCTGCTTCGCATCCACGATTTATATAAGCGCAACCCTATCATCGAGAGTGAGAACTTCAGAAATCTGCTTATCTCATTCTCTGAGGATATGCGCGTCATCCTCATCATGATTGCCGACCGCGTGAACGTGATGCGACAGATTCGCGATACCGAACAGAAAGAGGCAAAGCATGAAGTAAGCGAAGAGGCAAGCTACCTCTATGCCCCACTCGCCCACAAACTGGGACTCTACAAACTGAAGAGCGAACTGGAAGACCTTAGTCTGAAGTATCTCGAGCACGACGCCTACTATATGATAAAGGACAAACTGAACGCCACCAAGGCTTCGCGCGATGCCTATATCGCCCGCTTCATCCAGCCAATCCAGGAAAAGCTCGATGCTGCCGGTCTGAAATATCACATGAAGGGCCGCACCAAGAGTATCCACTCTATCTGGCAGAAGATGAAGAAGCAGAAGTGCGCCTTTGAGGGTGTATACGATCTCTTTGCCATCCGTATTATCCTCGATGCACCAAGAGAGAAAGAGTATATGCAGTGCTGGCAGGCCTTTGCCCTCATCACCGACATGTATCAGCCAAACCCAAAGCGTATGCGCGACTGGCTCAGCGTGCCTAAGAGCAACGGTTATGAAAGTCTGCATACCACTGTACTGGGTCCTGAAAACAAATGGGTAGAGGTACAGATCAGAACCGAGCGCATGGACGATATTGCAGAGCACGGACTCGCTGCCCACTGGCGCTACAAGGGTATTAAGCAGGGAGAAGGCGGTATCGACGAATGGCTTGCCAATATCCGTGCTGCCCTCGAAAACAACGATGATCTGCAGCTGATGGACCAGTTTACCACCGACCTGAAGGAAGACGAAGTATACGTGTTCACTCCAAAGGGCGACCTGCTGAACTTCCAGAAGGGAGCTACGGTACTCGACTTTGCCTACTATATCCACTCCCGCATCGGCAATACCTGTGTGGGCGGAAAGATTAACGGAAGAGCCGTCACCTTCCGACAGGAACTCCATTCGGGAGATCAGGTAGAAATCCTCACACAGAGCAACCAGAAGCCACGCCGCGAATGGCTCAACATCGTGCAGACATCCAAGGCTAAAGCCAAGATTCGTCTAGCGCTGAAGGAAACCCAGAAGAAGGACGGTCTCTATGCCAAGGAACTTCTGGAGCGCCGATTCAAGAACAGGAAACTGGAAATTGATGAGAGCATCATGGCGCGCATCATCAAGAAAATGGGATATAAGGAGAACTCAGACTTCTATAAGGATGTAGCCGAAGAGAAAATCGACGTGAACAGCATCATCGAGAGATACATAGAGGAGCGCGACCACGACCTGAACCTCGCCAATACCAACAAGCCTGCAGAAAGTGCAGAGAATTTTGAGTTTGAGAATCCTACCGAGGAACTGATGAAACAGAGCGACGATGTGCTGGTTATCGATGAGCACCTCAAGGGCATCGATTTCGAACTGGCTCATTGCTGCCACCCTATCTACGGCGACCCAATCTTCGGATTCGTTACCATCAGCAAGGGTATCAAGGTACATCGCATGGATTGTCCTAACGCCAAGGAACTGCGCCGCCGTTTCGGTTACCGCATCGTGAAGGCGAAATGGAGCGGCAAGGGAACATCCAAGTATGCCATCACGCTCCGCATCATCGGAAACGACGATATCGGTATCGTGAGCAACATCACCAACATCATTTCCAAGGAAGACAAACTCATCATGCGAGGCATCAACATCTCTTCCAAGGATGGTCTCTTCTCTGGCAATGTTACCGTAATGATTGATGATGCTGGCAAGACCGATGCACTCATCAAGAAACTGAGCGCCGTGAAGGGCGTTAAGCAGGTAACGAGAATATAAAACCGGAATACATAAAAAAATCCCGCAGAGAAAATCTGCGGGATTTTTTTATTTCGACTTATTCAAGCGCTTGATCACAGAATAGGCATCATACAAACCAAGTTCTCCTGCCTTTGAAAGATCCTGGATGGCAGTCTGCTTATTGCCACTCTTGGCTCGTGCTATACCTCTATTATAATAAGCCTCTGCAAGGCGGTTATCAATTCTCAAGGCAATGGTATAATCATCTATTGCCTTTGAAAGTTCGTTTCTGCCTGCATGAAGATTACCTCTATTATAATAGATGTAAGCATTGTTACTGTTCTGGCGGATGGCATCACTGAAATCAGCCTCGGCAGAATGGATATTCAGAACACCCTTGCCCTCAGCCTTGTTAAATTCATCCATCTCAGCCTGGCAGACAGCACGCTGCCAGTAAGCCAAAGAGTTCTTGTCATCGAGCGAGATATAATAGGTGAAATCACTGATGGCAGCCTCAAAATCACGAAGTACACTATGAGCGATGGCCCTGCGCATCAGGAGACGTTTTCTGGTTTCATTATCGCTCGCCACACTCAACTCTGCCGAAAGTTTATCAATCATCGAGAATATCTTCATAGAACCATTCTCATCAAGCTGCTCCTTACTGCAAACGATATAAACCTTGTCTGCCTTGGTATGCTGATTGAGCGCATCAACCTCCTTGTCATAAGCCTGAACTCCATTTACATTCTGATTGTTTGGGAAATAAGAGAGCTGATACATCGGCAGGAAGGCGGTTTCTACCTGACGGTTCTGAACCTTACCACGATACTCGCTCTTATAGTTGTGTTCATACTTCGGTTCGTCATCTACTACCAGCGAAGCAAACTTATTCGGGTCAACCTCAGAGCGCTTACGCATCTCCTTCTTGGTCTTTGCGCTCCATCTCGGCTGGATTCCGATATGCTTGTTCATCTGCGCCTTGAAGATACGGAATTCATCCATCTCTGCCTTGGCTGTCATGCCCAGGCGCCGGTAACAGCTGGCACGGTTAGACAAACCGGTCCAGAAGTTAGGGAACTGGTTGATAACCTTAGTATAATCCTTGATGGCAGCTCTCAGATTACCGGTCTTATCATGCAATAGAGCTCGGTTGAAGATAGCCATGAAGTTCTGGGGTTCCATCTTGATAATGAAGTCGAAATCGGTGATAGCACGGTTATCATCACCCAACTGTACACGCATCAGTCCTCTATTATAATGAGCCAGGAAATTGTTCGGATCCAGATCAAGGGCATTGTCATAATCGCTCATCGCCCCTCTGAGGTTATTCAGATTGATACGCGCCAAAGCACGGTTAATGTAACTGTTGACATTGTTAGGTTTGAAATGCAGACTCTTGGTCAGCGCCTCATCAGCCGTTTTCCATTCCTTTCTAGCCAGCGCCATATAGGCACGCGTAGTCCAGGCATCCCCATCATACGGATTGAGCTGCAGACTCTTGTCTAGCCATTTCTCAGCCTGCACGGTATCTTTCTGATGCAGATACACTTCAGCCTTGAGCGAATAAGCATTCGACCAGTCTTTCCATTTTTCCACGATGGTATCCAATTCCTGCTGCGCCGCCTCATACTTTTTGTTTTCCATCTGGCAGATAGCCCGGTTGAACCAGTAATTTCGGTTGCGCGGTTCAAGTCTGATAGCCTCATTATAGTCAGCTATCGCATCATCAAACCTGTTTTGTCTGATGCGACAGATGGCTCTCAAGTCATAAATATCATTGATATAGGGATTGAGATGCAACGCCTCGGTGGCATCACTTTCGGCACCCGTAAAGTCATCCAGATTAAATTTTGCCACACTGCGGTAATACCAAGGCTCATACAGATAAGGCTTGGCACCGATAGCCAGATTAAAATACTTGATTGAAAGGACGAAATCCTCATAATACAATGCACTCCGACCGGCCGTAACAAGTCGGTCTACACGATATTGGGCAGAAGTCGACATGGTGCCCATTACCATAAAAAGAACCAAGAGAATCTTCTTCATCTGTTCGTAACTCTCTGAAATAAAACCTATTGAATGTAGAATAAAAAAATATAGTAAGCCCAATCGTCACGATTACCATGAAGCTTACTATATTTTCGGAAGAACTATCGACGTATCTTAGTACGATAGGCAGCACGGAAATTGCCCTTGATGATACTCTTGAGCTTACCTGCTATCATGTTCTTGCGAAGAGGAGACACACGGTCAACAAACATTGTACCCTCCAAATGGTCGAATTCATGCTGCATCACGCGAGCCAGATATCCCCCTATCCACTCATCATGTTCATTAAAATCCTCATCCATATACTTTACATGGATGCGTGTAGGACGAACCACCTTCTCATTGATACCAGGAATAGAAAGACATCCCTCTTCAGAAGAGTCGGTATTTTCCTCATCACGCTCTAGGATATGGGCATTGATGAAAGCATGACGGAATCCTTTATACTCAGGGAAATCCTCGCTGAGCACATCCAGGTCGATAACAACGAGGCGGATAGGCAAGCCTATCTGGGGTGCAGCCAGTCCAATGCCGTTGCTGGAATCAAGGGTTTCATACATATTATTAATCAACACCTTGAGATCTGGATAATCAGGTGTAATATCTTCAGCCACTTTTCTCAGCACTGGCTGACCATAAATATAAATCGGTAAAATCATTATCTTCTTGATTGCAAATAATCCTGTAATATGATGGTAGCACTTATCTCGTCTACCAATCCTTTATTTTCTTTTCTCACCTTCTTCTTTACACCTCCATCTATCATGGCTCTATGTGCCAGGACTGATGTAAATCTCTCGTCATAATATTCAATTGGAATTTCAGGATGAGCCTTTCGCCAACGGTTGTAGAAGTTTTCTACTCTTGCCAGGTTTTCACTTGGCTGCCCGTTAGGTTGCATCGGTTTTCCGATAACAATGCGCTCCACCTGTTCTTTCTGAATATAAGTTTCGATATAAGTGAAAAGTTCATGTGTAGAAACTGTGGCCAACCCATTGGCAATAATCTGCAATGGGTCGGTCACAGCCAGTCCGGTACGTTTTTTACCGTAATCTATAGATAAAATTCGCATTAATCTACGGATATCTTATCCTTATATAATATCAGATTACTTCTTAAGGAGTAACCAAGCATCAGGATACTCACCAGCGCGAAGCTGATTGCGGCTCTTGACAGCAGCAGCCTTATCAGCAAATGTAGAAGCTACCACGCGATACATGTTACGCTCTGTGTTCAGGGCGATCTGAGCATCGTAGCCAGCGCTCTTCAATGTACTAGCCAATCCCTCAGCGTTAGCCTTGAGAGAGAAAGAACCAACTACTACGCTATAGCTTGACAAGCCAGAACCTGAGATGAGAGAAACATCCTCAGAACGAACAGTAGCATTATCAACCTCAGTCTGCTCATCAGAAGGAGCCTGAGTCTCGAGAGGAGCTACAACTGGTTCCTGAGCAACAGGAGCCTGAGCTGCCTGCTGTTCCTGCTGCTGAGCCTTCTCATATGCCTTCTTATATGCACTTTCCTTAGATGTACCACAACTTGCGAGCGCCAAAACTGCGCACATTCCCATGCTTAATACTGTAATTTTCTTCATAATTCTTATTCGTTTTATTGTTTATTATTGTTGTTCATTCAATATAAATTTCGCATTATGCGTTTTTTACTCTGCGAAAATACAAAAAAATGCCCGAAAAACGAAGAATATGCCGCCTAAAGTTTGTTAAATAAGGCTATAAAAACATTTTTAATGAAAAATTAAGGCTAAAAGACTTGTTTTTTAAAGAGAATTTAGTATATTTGCATTGTCAAATGAAAATGACAAGAATATAATCGTTTAACGTTTAAAATTTATAGCATATGAAAACATTAGGTTACATTGGTGCTTTCCTCGGCGGTGCTATCGCTGGTACAGCACTCGGTTTGATTTTCGCTCCTGAGAAGGGTGAGGATACACGTAGTAAGATTGCAGGTGCAGTAGACGATTTCTGCAAGAAGCACGACATCAAGTTGAGCCGTAAGGACGTTGATGATCTGGTTGACGATATCAAGGACGCAGCTCCTGAGGTTTAATCATCACCTATCATGATGTTCTCTAACGATAAAAATGTAGAAACTATCGGGCAGCTCATTGAGGTGCTTAAACATTACATCGGGCTTCAGAGCGAATTTCTGAAGCTCGATATTGTGGATAAGGTGGTACGCCTGCTTACAGTCATCACCATGACGGTGGTACTCCTGGGCTTACTTACGCTTACCCTCATTTACCTATCCTTTGGCGCTGCTTTTGCATTGGCAGACTTAATAGGTAGTCTGACTTTCGGATTCTGCATTGTTGCTGCAGTATACCTATTTATATTAATATTATTTGTAATTTTCCGCCATAAGTGGATCGAGAGACCATTGGTCAGATTTCTGGCCAGCCTCTTAATGGAAAAATAACCTCCTTTTCGCAACATGACAAATCATTCAGAAATCACAAAATATAATTCCTTAAACGATATCCGACTCAAAAAAGAGGCGATACGCAAGGAAATTGATGCCGATGATGCCAAGATTCAGACTTTATGGAACTCGCTTTTCACAAAACCTGAAATCCTGTCACGCAATGCGAGTCCTAGCAAGCGACTGCAGAGTTTGCTGCAGGTGGGAGCAGGAGCATTCGACGGTGCACTGTTGGCTTGGAAACTTTACCGGAGATTCAAACCTCGGAAGAGATGAATCATATACCGTTTTGGGGAAAGGAAAGATGCCTTGGAAAAAGGTATTTTTCAGTCATCCAAAAGGGGATAAAAACAAAAAAGGGTCGCCGCTGCGACCCCAATACCTTGTTAACCTTAAATCTAATACTATGAAAAACACACATGCAAATATAGAAATAATCTATGATACTCGCAAATTTTTCTTAGCAAAAGACTTAGCAGTTCAGTTTAATTAACTTTTACCAACTTATTTTTAAACCTTTTTCAATAAAAATTCATCTATTTCCTACATATACCTCCATTCCATCGAAGCCAAATTCAAAGCCTTCGGACAGCCTTTTATTCGCCTCATCGTGAAAACCTATCTGATGAGTCACATGGATAAAATAAGTATGTTTTGCTCCTATCCTGCGCGACACCTCAATAGCATCAGATACAAGCTGATGACTGTGATGTGTTTTCTCAAATCTGAGTGCGTTAATTACGAGTGTTTCCACACCTTCCAAATAAGCATATTCTTCATCACCCATAGATTTCATATCAGTAATATAGGCAAACTTACCAAACCGATAGCCGAGAATAGGCATCTTATCGTGCATCACACGGATAGGAAGAAACTCAATGTCACCTATCTGATAATGCTCATGCGGATGAATGGTATGCAATTTGAGTTTAGGAGCTCCCGGATAGAGTTTTTCTGCATTCTTCGGAAAGCAGTAAGGCATCGTATGAGGCAGCCCCGCAGTAACGATTTCATCGCCATAGATATTAATATCACCAAAGATACAGAAAGGGCGCAAATCATCAATACCACCAACATGGTCGTAATGGATATGCGTAATCAGGACGCCATCTATCTTTCTGAAAGGCACACGCAACAACTGCTGTCGGATATCAGGTCCGGCATCTATCAGAATACGGGTATTCTCCGTTTCTATCATTGCTGCACTGCGCAATCTTTTATCATGCGGATCCGTACTTCGGCACACTTCACAGTTACATCCCAACGAAGGAACACCGCCCGATGTGCCTGTACCTAACAAAGTTACCTTCATTAATTATCAAATATTTTTCTGAAAACAACCGAATTCTTCACTTAACATTCACTTCCGGATGAATCTCTATGCCAAACTTCTGCTTCACATCCTCCTGGATGGTCTTACAGAGTTTTACGATTTCCTCGCCCGTAGCGCCGCCACGATTCACTAGCACCAGTGCCTGCTTATCATGCACACCGGCCCGTCCCAGACTCTTTCCCTTCCAGCCACACTGATCAATCATCCAACCAGCCGGAATCTTTTCATGAGAATCATCGATTGTATAATGAGGCATACCCGGATAAAGAGCAGCCAGTTCTTCGTACTTAGCCTTCTCTACAATAGGATTCATAAAGAAACTGCCTGCATTACCCAACACCTTAGGATCAGGCAATTTTGCCTCTCTAATTTCTATGATGACATCACGAAGTTGCTGGGCTGTAGGCTCAGCAATACGCTTAGCCTCGAGCGCAGAACGGATATTACCATAATCCAGATCCGGACGGAAGGTTTTCTGCAAACGGTAAATCACATGCGTCACCAGATACTTATCCTTCCACTCATGCTTAAATTTACTCTGACGGTAACTATACTCGCAGTCAGCATTATCAAACACCACTACCCTGCCCGTAGCTATCTCAACCGCTTCCACCTTATATATAATATCCTTGGCTTCCACACCATAGGCACCAATATTCTGAACCGCACTGGCACCTACTTCACCCGGAATAATACTCAGATTTTCAGCTCCATGATAACCATGCTCTACGGCATAAGCTACCACATCATCAAACACCTCACCACTACCACAGGAAAGGAATACCCAATCCGGATTGCACAAAGCATCATCCCCCTCTGCAGCTGCCAAAGTCTTGTTGTCAAGAACCTCAATACCCATAATAGCCGAATGGAGCACTGTACCAGCATAATCACCGGTCAGCAAGAGATTGCTACCACCGCCCAAAATGAGCAGTGGCCGATCTGCCTCTGTCAGCAAGCCCACTATCTGTCGGGCTTCCTCTACCGATTCATACTCCAGAAATCTGCTGCATTTAGCATCAATCCCGAATGTATTGTGAGCCAAAAGGCCATAGTTACGAATATCCTTCATATCTGGTTAAACTATTACTACTAACTAAGAAGCTACATATTCAGTTTGATCAGTTCCCATTTTCCTCCATTTTTTTTGAAAGTAAGAGAGGTTTCCATACCATTGGCGATACCACGAATCACGAAGATTTTCTGGTTGCTCTCGGTATATTTCTGACCATAGATTATATTGTAAATCATGCCGTGAGGCAGTTGAGGCGCAAAGGCAGGCCATGTTTCCGGTTCTATATCGCCTGTCATCGTACTGAAATCATCATCAGGATCAGGACCGGTAAACTTCACCGGATTATGGATGTGGCGAGCCTGGAAAGCGGTATCAGTAGCAAAATGTCCGTAAAACTTCAGGAAACTGGCATTATTATTCTGATACATAGGCACGTAGCAGATGCTAGTCATCATCCACTGACCATTGATGCGATTAAACACAAACTGCTGAACTGTCTTTCTACTATAGAACACCTTTTCTATTACTACATGATCGATAGTAGTATCCTTCATCAGTTTCATCTGTTTCTGATTATCAAAAATCAGCGTGTAATAATCCTGGCGCATGAAGAAATGCTCCATCTTCCAATGTTTTTTTTCTATCTTCTTGGTCAGTTTCTTACCGTGATATACCGGCAGCGGGAAGACAATACGACTTTTCTGCAACTTTCTGTTAGCTGCAAAATTAAACACAAAATCATCAAAAAGCTCGTCAGCCGCCTTTGGCATCGGAGTCTCCTCTATCAGCTGTTCTGTAGAGTCCATCGCTTGAGTGTCGGCAATCACCGAGTCGGATGAAGCCGAATCAATGGCAGGCGCAGGCTTCTTGTCTGTACATCCCACAGACGTGAAACAAACGATGGTAAGCACCGCCACTAACACCGTTAATAAACAGAGTTTTTTCATAAACCTATTAAATTTCTCAAATTTTCCATGCAAAAGTACAACTTTCTTTTGAATTATTTCATCTTTTAACCAAAAAATGTTATCTTTGCAGTCAAAAAAGATAAAAATATAGATATGTTATTAGAAAAAATAGACGAACTCTTGAAAGAAGTGAGCACTTTGACTGCCCAAAACGCAGAAGAAGTAGAGCAGCTTCGAATCAAGTATCTGAGCAAAAAGGGCGAGATTAACGCCCTTATGGCCGACTTCCGCACAGTGCCAGCCGACCAGAAGAAAGAGGTTGGAGTAAAAATCAACGAACTGAAGAACGCAGCCCTTGAGAAGATCAACGGACTGAAGGAGCAGATGGAAGAAGCCGAGGCATCAAGCGATGATATCGACTTGACCCGTACCGCCTACCCTGTAGCACTCGGTACCCGCCATCCACTCACCGTAGTGAAGAATCAGATTATCGACATTTTCGCTCGCATGGGCTTTACCCTTTTCCAGGGTCCTGAGGTAGATGACGACAAGCACGTATTTACGATGCTCAACTTTGCTGCCGACCACCCAGCTCGCGATATGCAGGACACCTTCTTTATAGAGAAGACCAACTCTGACGATGTTACCAAGAATGTGCTCCTCCGCAGCCATACTTCAGGCGACGAGGCTCACTATATGGAAACCCATGAGCCACCTATCCGTGTGCTCTGCCCAGGCCGCGTTTACCGTAACGAAGCTATCAGCGCCCGCGCTCACTGTTTCTTCCATCAGGTAGAAGGTCTCTATGTAGATAAGAACGTAAGTTTCACCGACCTCAAGCAGGTGCTCCTTACCTTTGCCCGTGAGATGTTTGGTGCAGATACCAAGATTCGTCTCCGTCCTAGCTACTTCCCATTCACAGAGCCTAGTGCCGAGATGGATATCTCCTGTAACATCTGTGGCGGTAAGGGTTGCAACTTCTGCAAGCATACCGGATGGGTTGAGATTTTAGGTTGCGGTATGGTTGACCCTCATGATCTTGAGGCTTGCGGTATCGACAGCAATGTCTATACGGGTTATGCCTTCGGTATGGGTGTTGAGCGTATCACCAACTTGAAATATCGCGTGAGCGACCTTCGTCTCTTCTCTGAGAACGATACTCGTTTCTTGCGCGAGTTTGAGTCTGCGAAGTAAAAGATTCTCAACATATAAATTAATTTATGACTATGAAGAAAAATTTAACTAAACCTGTCATCGCAGTCCTGTTGGGCGCCTTGACATTCAGTTCTTGCATCGGCTCATTTGGCCTGACAAATTCCGTACTTGACTGGAACAAGAGAGCAACAGACAACAAGTTTGTAAACGAAATTATCTTCGTGCTCATCTCTCCTGCTTACGCAGTATGTTCATTTGCAGACCTTCTCGTTCTCAACTCTATCGAGTTCTGGACAGGCAACAAAGTCATTGGCCAGGTAGGAACTACTAAGGACGTAATGGGTAAGGATGGTCGCATGTATGCCATCAAGACATTGAAGAATGGCTACGAGATTACCGACCCAGATGGTGAGAAATCATACTTTGTGTTCGACAAGAAGCACAAGAGTTGGTCATACAGCAAGGATGGCGATATCCGTGAGCTTTTCAGCTTCAACGAGGATGGCAGCATCCAGGCTTGCTTGCCAAGTGGCGAGAAGATCAACGTCCCAGCAGATGCCAATGGTTTATACCAGGTTCGCATGGCTATGAATGATGGTTTGTTCTATGCATTCAATAAGTAAATAATCATAACAATTCCAGCCCGATAAAAGTCTCTTTTATCGGGCTTTTTTATAATCTCTTTTCTCTTTTCCTAAGCAAGTTCATAGTTCTCCGTTCCCGACCAAACTCTCCTTAAAATGTCCAAATGCAAAAAAGTGTTTAATGCAAAACAAGAAAGTGCCTTCACCACCCTTCACCCGTAACTCTCTGATCATCAAAAGAATCGCCAAAAAGGTGAAGGGTGAAGGTTTGAAAACTCCTTTTTATATATACGCGTGAAGGGTTAGGGTAAAAACCGAAAAAAAGACCCTAGGGTCAAAAATCGGAAAAACCCTAAAATAAAGAATATAATATAAAGATTAAAAATACACCCTTCACCTTCACCTCACAAAAATCACATCCAAAATCCTGTTCTGCATGCAACAGAAAATCATCTGCAGCAATCTGTGCCGGGATACATAATCAGGAGACTATTCTCTTTCGGAAATATCATTTTATCCTTCGGAGATATTTTCCTATTTATCGGAGATATTATTTTATCCTTCGGAGATAATTTTCTATTCTTCGGAAATATTTCTTCGAATTTCAAGATAAGGCATAAAAATATAATTTTCGCCAACTTTATTTCCCGAATCCACACAATTGTCACAAATCGCATAGCTATGAAACAGAAAAGAATGTATCTTTGCAGCATCAATCATAAAGGTTGATGCAGATATGGTCTCGTCATGACTGCCAAATCGGGCTGACGCAAATGCATTACAACCAGTGACATTCATCAAAACTTGCAACCATCTACAATATTTTTCAGTTTTTCTCGTTAATAAAAGTATGAAAAATAGATTATTGATACTCACAATATGCCTCATCGCAACCATAAAGATGATGGCGCAAGAGTTTACCCTTCACGGCAAAGTGGTAGACGAGAACAACCAGCCACTGGAGTTTGCCATCGTTTCGGTGGCTAGCCAGGGAAAGACTGCCGTTACTTCGCTCAAGGGAGACTATAGCCTCAAACTGCATTCTGCAGACAGCGTGGTAGTCAAATTCTCATATATCGGTTTCAAGACAAAAACAAAAGTGCTGAGAAGACCGCGAGGAAAACAAACCCTGCAGGTGGTACTTCGCGAAGCATCCACCACCCTCGATGAGGTGAATATCAAGGGAGAGAAAATACAGTCGGACCAGATACAGGAGCTGAAGACTAAGGACATGAAGATGACGCCATCTGCCAACGGAAATGGGGTGGAAAGTCTGGTTCAGCAACAGGCTGGCGTGAGTACCCACAACGAACTCTCTTCGCAATACAATGTGCGTGGCGGAGCCTTCGATGAGAACTCAGTATACATCAACAACGTAGAAGTATTCCGCCCATTCCTGGTTCGCAGCGGACAGCAGGAAGGGCTCTCCGTCATCAACCCTTATATGGTAGATAAAATCGGTTTCTCAACCGGAGGATATGCTGCCAAATACGGAGACAAGATGAGTTCGGCTCTCGACATCACCTACAAAACCCTGAAAGCAAAAAGCAAGAAGCCGGTGGTTGAAGGCAGTCTGGCTGCCAGTCTGCTGGGTGCTGACGCATACATCGGTCTGGGAACCCAGAAACTTTCATGGCTCAACAGCGTGCGCTACAAAACTACCTCTTACCTGCTCGGTTCGATGGAAACCAAAGGCGAATACAAGCCAAACTATCTGGACTATCAGACCTATCTGAGTTACCAGCCCAACAAACGCTGGAAGCTTGACTTCATAGGCTACATCTCTGATAATCACTACAACTTCGAACCGGAAGACCGAGAAACGAAGTTCGGAACAATGGAAAACGTAAAGAGCTTCAGAGTATATTTTGACGGTCAGGAGAAAGACCGTTTCCTCACCTACTTCGGTACACTCGGCATTACCCGCCAGTTTACAGCCAACACCAGTCTCTCGCTTCTGGGCAGTGCTTTCTATACCAAGGAACAGGAGAAATATGACATTCAGGGACAATACTGGCTCGACAAAACCGAGACTTCAGAAAACCTGGGTGTAGGTACCTATTTCGAACATGCCCGAAACTATCTCACAGCCCGCGTGATGAGTGCCAAACTGATGCTCAAACACAAGGTGAAGAAACATCAGATGGAGGCCGCAGTAAGTCTGAAGCGTGAACATATCGAGGAGAATTCTGTAGAATATGAGATGCGCGATTCCGCAGGATACAGTATTCCTCACAATGGCAAAGACCTCTATATGGTTTATTCACTGAAGGCTCGCAACGAACTGAATGCCAACCGAATGGAAGCTTACATCCAGGACACCTACCGTTTTTCGGGAGGAACAGCCGACAGTACCGGGAACAGACAGACACATTACACCCTGAACTATGGTATCAGAATGAGTCATTGGAATTTCAACAGAGAAACCATCGTGAGTCCTCGTCTGTCGCTCGCCATCATACCAGCCAACCATGAGAATACAACTCTCCGTTTTGCGGCAGGTCTGTATTATCAGGCTCCATTCTTCAAGGAATTGAGAGATACATCTACGGTGAACGGCATAACCATCGCATCGCTGAACAAGAAAATCAAGAGCCAGCGAAGCATCCACTTCATCGCCGGCTACGACTATAGGTTCAAGCTAGGAGACCAACGCTATAAATTCTCCGCCGAAGCCTATTATAAGGCTTTGGGCAATCTGGTTCCTTATTCGGTTAGTAACGTGAAAGTAGTTTATTACGGACAGAACGAATGCAGCGGTCATGCAGCAGGACTCGACTTCAAACTCTACGGAGAATTTGTTCCGGGTACCGATTCCTGGCTCAGTCTTTCGCTCATGGATACAAAGATGAAACTGGGTGGCAAGAGCATCCCTTTGCCTACCGACCAGCGCTATGCCGTAAACCTCTTCTTCACCGATTATTTCCCGGGCAGCAAGAAGTGGCGCATGTCTTTGAAACTCGCCTTTGCCGATGGTCTTCCTTTTGCAGCACCCCACAGAGAGCTGGAGACCAACAGTTTCCGTGCCACTGCCTATCGCCGTGCAGATATCGGTATGAGCTATCAGCTGCTCGACAACAGCCGCCGGGAGAAGAAGACCTTCCTGAAGAATGTGATGCTGGGGGTAGATTGCCTCAACCTCTTCGGCATAGACAACGTAAACAGCTATTACTGGGTGACAGATGTAACCGGTCAGCAATACGCCGTACCTAATTATCTTACCGGCAGACAGCTCAATGCCCGCATTCTTTTGGAATTTTAGGACCAAATAATTGTGATTTTTCACATTATTCTAAATATTTAACCGTAGATAGTGCGCTATCTGCGGTTTTTTTCGTATCTTTGCGCCCGAATTATACGATGTCGGTTCGTCCGCTCATCCCATGGATTCAGGAAACCATTCTATAAAGAATAAAGAAATAATACATAATAATCAATTATGAGCAAACAAGTAGAAAAGATTAAGGAGCTGATCGCTAAGCGCGAACAGGCTCGTCTTGGCGGTGGCGAGAAGGCCATCGAGAAGCAGCATGCACGTGGCAAATATACCGCTCGTGAGCGTATCGAAATGTTGGTAGATGCCGGCAGTTTCGAGGAGTATGATATGTTCAAGTTGCATCGTTGCACTAACTTTGGCATGGAGAAGAAGCAGTACCTCGGTGATGGTGTTGTAGCTGGTAGCGCTACTATAGCCGGCCGTCTGGTTTACGTATATGCTCAGGACTTCACCGTAAATGGTGGTTCACTCTCTGAGACTATGGCACAGAAAATCTGCAAGGTAATGGATATGGCTATGACTATGGGTGCACCTGTTATCTGCATGAACGATTCTGGTGGTGCTCGTATTCAGGAAGGTATCTGCGCCCTCGCTGGTTACGGTGAGATTTTCGAGCGCAACATCCTCGCTTCTGGTGTCATCCCACAGATTTCTGCTATCATGGGTCCTTGCGCCGGTGGTGCCGTTTACTCTCCAGGTTTGACCGACTTCATCATCATGAAGGAGCAGACTTCTTATATGTTCCTGACTGGTCCTAAGGTTGTCAAGACCGTAACTGGTGAGGACATCGATGCAGAGCACCTCGGTGGTGCATCTGTTCACGCAACCAAGAGTGGTGTAACCCACTTCGCTGCTAAGACTGAGGAAGAGGCTATCGAGATGATCAAAAGCCTGCTCTCTTACATCCCTAGCAACAATACAGAAGAGGCTCCACGCGTAGAGTGCACAGACCCTATCGACCGCATGGACGATACTCTGAACGAGATTATCCCAGACGATCCTAACCAGGCATACGATATGTATAAGGTGATTGGTGCTGTAACCGATAACGGAGAGTTCTTCGAAATTCAGCCTAAGTTCGCCAAGAACATCATCACTGGTTTCGCCCGCTTCAATGGTCAGAGCGTTGGTATCGTAGCCAACCAGCCAGCAGCTTACGCAGGTGTACTCGATGTAAACGCTAGCCGCAAGGCAGCCCGCTTCGTTCGTTTCTGCGATGCCTTCAATATTCCTATCGTTTCTCTCGTTGACGTACCAGGATTCTTGCCAGGTACAGGTCAGGAGTACAACGCTGTCATCCTTCACGGTGCACAGTTGCTCTACGCTTACGGCGAGGCTACCGTGCCAAAGATTACTATCACATTGCGTAAGAGCTATGGTGGTAGCCACATCGTGATGGGTTGCAAGCAGTTGCGTGCTGACTTGAACTTCGCTTGGCCATCTTCAGAGATTGCTGTAATGGGTGCCAGCGGTGCCGTTGCCGTTCTCTGTGGTAAGGAAGCTAAGGCTAAGAAGGAAGCTGGCGAGGATGTTAAGGCATTCCTGGCTGAGAAGGAGCAGGAGTATACTGACAAGTTTGCTAATCCATATCAGGCAGCTCAGTATGGTTACATCGATGATGTCATCGAGCCACGTAACACCCGTTTCCGCATCTGCCGTGGTTTGGCTCAGCTCGCTACCAAGCGTCAGAGCTTGCCAGCTAAGAAGCATGGCTGTATGCCTATGTAATGATATAATTAAACATTAGAATAAATGGATAAGAATATTTATGCTGCGATTGCCATGGCACTCTATGAGTATCAGGGCAATAACGTACACGACAAGGAGCCTGGCATCATCACTATCAAGCCACGTCAGACGATGTGGAACGCCAAGTTCTTGAGTTTAACAGCTAAACCATAATGTAATAGAAATGAAAGAGTTTAAATATACAATTGACGGAAAAGAATACAAGGTTCAGATTGACGCTGTTGAGGGTAACATCGCAAGCGTGAACGTGAATGGCGAAGCTTACAAGGTTGAGATGGAACAGGAGGCTGAGCCAGAGAAGAAGAAGGTTGTGCTTGGTCAGCCAGCTGCTGCATCTGATGATGCTGAGGCTACTCCAGCTGCCAACGTAAATACAGCCAACGCTGTAAAGGCTCCTCTCCCTGGTACTATCACCAGCATCGAGGTAGCTGTTGGTCAGGAGGTAAAGGCAGGTGATACTGTTGTCGTTCTCGAGGCTATGAAGATGCAGAACAACATCGAGGCTGAGAAGGATGGTAAGGTTACTGCTATCTGCGTTAAGCCTGGTCAGGCTGTGCTCGAAGAGGATGCACTCGTGGTTATCGAGTAAATCAAGAATTTGAGAATTAGAGAATTATACTTCCAGATTCGGGATTATAATTCGGGTTCTTATAAAGAATATCAAAGGTCGCAAGCTGTTAATTGTTTGCGACCTTTTTCTATACTGCTGTATGAGCATAAACTGCTATACAAAGTAATTTTTTACTAAAGAAAAAAGACATAAAGTACTATAAAATGATAGATTTAACAGAAGAACAGATAGAAAGATACAGCCGCCACATCCTCCTTCAGGATGTAGGCCTCGAGGGGCAGGAAAAGCTCCTCAATGCCAAGGTGCTCATCATTGGTGCCGGAGGATTGGGTTCCCCAGTTGCCCTCTACCTCGCTGCGGCTGGCGTGGGACATATCGGTATCGTGGATGCCGATGTGGTTGACCTCAGCAACCTGCAACGACAGGTCATCCACCAGACCAAGGACTTGAACACCCCTAAGGTGGAAAGCGCCAAGGAGAAGATGATTGCCATCAATCCTGATGTGGAGGTAACAACCTACCATACCTTCCTCGCCTCAGACAATGCCGAGGAAATCATCAAGCCATGGGATTTCGTCATTGATTGCACCGACAACTTCCCGGTGAAGTTTCTCATCAATGATGCCTGTGTGCGACTGGGCAAGGCATTCTCGCATGGCGGCATCCTGAGATTCCAGGGGCAGACCTTCACCCATCTTCCAGGCACGGCTTGTTACCGTTGTTTCTTCAAGGAGCCACCTCCAGCAGGCGCTGTTCCTACCAGTAGCCAGGCAGGAGTCCTTGGTGCCATCGCTGGTATGCTCGGAACCATCCAGGCTGCCGAGGCGTTGAAGTACTTCCTCGGTGTGGGCGAACTGCTCACCGACCGATTGCTCACCTTCGATGCCAAGACGATGAACTTCCGCACCATCAAGGTAAAGAAGCGTGCATCCTGCGAAATCTGCGGCGACCACCCTACCATCGATCATCTCATCGACTATGAGCAGGCTGCGTGTGATTTGAAACACCACTAAGATTTAGTGATTATTTTCGAATAAACACATATAACAAAAAGCAAAGTCACAATACCCAGCTCTTCAGCTAGATATTGTGACTTTTTTTTCAGAACCGTCCCCAAGCCCAACAAAGAACAAAAACCTTGATTATAAGATACTTTATAAAACATTTCTCCCATTTTTCTTGCATGATTCAGATAATAATCGTAAATTTGCAGCAGATAAAATACGCAAGCTTATGAAAGAGAAAAGATATACATTGCCAGAAGAGCAGAAAGATGCAGCTTTCGCAGCAGAGCCTGCACCAGCCTATCACGGAAATGCCGCCATAGCACTTCCCGAGGATGAATGTGCAGAAGAAGATATTGACTGGAATAAGATTCCTGTTGGCTGGCATCCGGCTAATGAAGAAGAAGCCATGGCTAGGATTGAAGCTATTGAGGCGGAGTATGAGAATGGGCAATATATTGATGCTGAAGATTTTGAAAGAGAACTAATTGCACAATATCCATGGCTAGCATAAGATTAACACTTTATTTCAAAAAGGAATTAAAGACTGTTATCGACTATGGATTAGTAGAATTCGGTAAGACCACAGTAAAGCGATTCCATAATGAGTATAAAGACATCAAGCATCGCCTGATGCTTCATCCTCTTTCTTCACCCAGAGAACCATTGCTTAAGCGATTCCACCGCCCTTACCATAGTGCGATTATCAAAGAGAATTGGAAGATTATCTATCGCTACGACGAAGCCAACGACCTCGTCATTTTCGTAGATTTATGGGATATGAGAAGAAGCCCTAGATATCTGATCAGACAATTCAAAAGAAAACTATAAAGGAAAGAGCTTATGAAGGAGAAAAGATATCCAATTGGCTGGCATCCGGCTAATGAAGAAGAAGCCGTGGCTAGGATTGAAGCCATTGAAGCGGAATACGAAAGGATAGGCAAGGCTACAGATTTTGAAGAATTTATAGAAGAATTAAAGGCAGAAGGATTATGGCTTATCCAATAAAAGCAATACCAACACTCTATGGTGAGGAAGCTAGTCGTTTCCAAGAAATGGCAGACGAAACTGAGCGCAAATATGATATTAGTCCCAAGCGAGACATCAAAAAAGATCCTCGCTATCGTGCTATGCGCACAATACTCGAAAGGTCTAACATATAGGACATTGCAGGTGGTTCAAGAACGGGCTGAAAGCCCAAAAGCTCCTAGCCCAGGGCATCGCCCTGGGCACACTCGCAGTCAGCAATGCGCCCTGTAAGGGCAAAAGCTTCGTATAATATCTTTACTCCTAGCAAGCATTCATAAATACTTCGGGATTAGTTTATACGAGTTCCCGAAGCTTACACTCCAGTATTACAGCAGACTCTCTATTAACCATTAAATTATATAATTCCTGGTCTATTTCTGCATAAGCAAAACCATCGCGCAAAGACTTTACACTTGAAAGAACGATATGATTATCTTTTATGGTACCTCGCTGGCAAAGATTTAAAATAGCCAAGAGCAAAAGGGGCTTATGCGGAGCTTTTACGCCCCGCATAAGCGCCCTTTTCATCTTTTCAAAAGCACCCAGATAATAGTCTATATCTTTATCCATTATCAAATAAGATGAGTAACCTTAATTTTCTTCCAATGTTTGCCGATGCCGAGGGTCATAGCCTGGGTATCCTTGGTTATCAGTTCACCCTTCTGCAAGCCAGCAATAGCTTGCAGAAGCTCCTGCAGAGCCATGCCACTCACACCAAACAAATCCTTCAACACTCCATCATTCTGTTGCTGTTGCTTCATAATGAGAGGATATTGGGCATTGGCATAAAAATCAAAAGAGGCTTTCTTAAACGAATCCATATTCTGTGTAGCAAGGATGATGCTCATACCCTTGTTTCTACCCACAGCTATCAAGTTCTGTAAAGGCTTGTTTTCGAAACCAAGCATATAGTGAGCCTCATCAATGATGGTGAAATGGCGTAGTTCCACCCTGTCCTCATTCTTTGCCTGTGGAGGCAGTTGCTCATAGATATTGTTCAACTTCGATGTCACGAAATACACGATAGCCTTTGCCATGATACCTTCCTTGTCAAACTTTCCTAAATTGATAATATAACAACCTTTCACCAAATCTACCTTGTCTTCCTCTGCAAAAATATTATTCAGAATCAACTGGTTTAAGACTGATTTTACACTATCCATATCACCCTGTTTCTTCTCGGGCATCAACATCGTATAATGATCAAAAACTTCCTGAAAGGTGATTGGTTTCTGGTTCTTCGCCTTGTAGGCATTGATGATAGCTTCGCTCAGTCTGTTATCCATCAAAGCACCAATCTTAGCGGAAGATATAGCACAGATGGCATTTGCCAAGGTCGTGGAATACAGGTGGATTTCATTGATAGGTCTGCCAGTAAAGTCCTTGAACGGAGTAAACGGCAAAGGTTTCTCCATCGGATTCAAGATGGCAGAGGAATCGGTCTCAAACTTCGACAGCCAATCGGCATGGGCTGGATCCGAGAACTCCCCCTTGTAATCGAACAAGAGAAAGTTGACTGGATAGTAGGTATCAGCCGATGCCATTCTAATCTGATTGATGAGGACAGCTAATAAGTTTGACTTACCCGAACCAGTAGTTCCTGCTATCAATATCTGTGTATTTGAAATAGCAGTACTGTTGATGTCTAAAGCCGCATCCATTCCATCCTCATACTGACCGATATAAAGATTCAACTCAGGAATATCCATCAACGACTTTCCACCTCTCAACGGAGAGAAGTGCAGCCATTCATCAATACCACCTTCTTCCATCAAGATACTCTTACCCCTCATCATTTCGCTAAAAAGCACCTTGCTCAGAAAAGTAGAATTCTGCCAGTCGGCATCAATATCACTATAACGCATCTTGATAAGAGCCACGAAGACCTCCTTTATATTTGACTTGGTAAAGAAAGAACCACCCAATGGCTGCATACCTGCAGAGGTTTGCAATTTCTCTACCTTTGACTTACTTCTTGGTGTCTTATCGCTCAATCCAACAAGAAGACAGATTCGCATAACCGTAGTAAAGTTCAATACTACAGGGCGAACCATATCTGAGTAATCCGAAAGGTTCAGTTTCTGCTCGATAGCATATTTCACTTCTTCAAGCAAATCATGAGTTCCTTCCAGAATTCTCATTCCCTCAAGTTTTATATCTTGTACATTCATTTCTACTAGAATTCGTAAGTTTGTAATCCAAAGTAATCATCGCTGACAGTAGTACACTGCCTTTCCTGGTCTCTATGCAAAGTATAAGTTCTTGCCACATAAGCCACTATCTTCTTGAAATCAGTCTCTGTTGTTATTTCCGTATCAGTACTTAACAGGATGGTTTGATGAGCCAAATCCGGGAAATAACGGTTGATGATAACTTCACGACTCTCCTTGTCAAGAACACCCATTACAGTATCTATCATTACAGGAGGGTCGTAATCACCCAGTTCATACAGGACTTTCAGTAACACCTGCATCACAGTTTGCTTGGCACCAGCATTCAGCTGACTCAGATAAATTTCATTACCATTCTTGTGGAATATCTTGAACGAGATTTCCTCCGAATCATCTGCCGAAAGCTCTACCCTACCGATGTAACCAGCATAAATCACCAAGTTGATGTTCAACTGCTCCTTCATCATACGCTCGATACTTGCCTTCTTAGACTTGAGTAACTTACAGGAAAGCGATTTGAAGAAACCAGGCAGTTTGCATAACATATCATACTGAGGATCTGGCACTTGTGGCATATCATAATCGTAAGTAGAAATCTTCCTCTCCATTTCCTTGATAGCATTCTTCTGTTCCACGATTTTTGCCTTCAATTCCTCTATCTTCCTGTCATTTTTTTCATAGAGTTCGATGATGCTGTAATCGTGACCAGTCAAGGCGCGTTTATATTCTTCCAATTGTTCCTGTTTCTTTGGAATATCCGCCAACTCTAAGTTTAAGCTTTCACGTCTCTCATCCAGCGAAAGATAAGGATTGGAATATGATTGCTGAACCAGTTTTCTCAACACATTGACATCAGCATCACTCAGAAAACCATATTTATCATTATAATCATCGCTGTTGTCTTGCTCACATTTGATGTCTTTAATAATCTCGGCAATAGAAACCTCGCCTACCTGCGGGTATTTCTCCTTAAGCAATCGTATTACATCCTGGGTAACCTTTTCTATCTGTTGATCATTGAGGATATTACCCCTTGCAGAAGCCACCACCTCCTTCTCGTTCAGAATAAGTTCCACCTCGGTACTGATGCTATTGGCAACCTTTGGCATAATTACTTTCCACTCTAAATCTTTGGAGATAGCCTCAGCATCCTGTCTATAGTCCTTTTCCTTCTGATAGAAGCTGTTGATGTTCTCCTCAATCTGATGCATTTTGTCACGAATCACATCATCCGAGTTCCGTCCCTCCTTCAGTTGCTCATACTGCAGCTTATGATCATTGGCATAGTTCAACGCCTGGTTATAGGCATCGATCAGACTTGCCACATCCCTTTCCATCTCCACCTTCTGTTTGGTCAGTTTCAAGTATTCGGCACGCAGGTTTTCGTTCTCCAAGCGTTCCGCCTTCTTCTCATCAAGATAAGCCGAGGCTGCATTTTGCAACTGAGTGTATTTATTGAAACCCATCACCGAATTGATGTTCTTCATGATGAGCTTGTTGATTTGTTCTTCCTTCACGAGGTCGGAAGTCTTCATAGCATCAAAGAGGAAATAGTTGCTCAATTCAGCAGGCAGATTGGCAGAAATAATCTTGTTGACTATCGCTTCATTGGTGCTGCGTTGGATAGCCGTTGAACCAGAACCGTAAGGATAACTGTTACCATTCATATTGAGCACGTTGCTCTCCTGTATCCTGCCATCCACAAACCGATAGGCACGACACAACCGATAAGGCGTTTCTTGCCCCAAAACCATCCCAGAGAAAGTAATCTCCAGCATGATGGTCTTGCCTTCTATACCGCTCTCGTTCTTTACCCCCGAATTGAAGATTTCCTCAAACTGTCGTTTGTTGGATATCTTCAATCCATAGAGTGCAGAATAGATGGCATCGAAGAGCGTAGTTTTACCACAACCGTTGGCACCACCTATCAAGATGATGGGACGGTCGCTCGTTACCTCTAAGTTTAAGTCCAACTTTCTGTAGGTCTTATAATTCTCTATGTAGATACGCTTCAGTTTCATTACTTCTTAATTTCTTTGAGAGCCTTCTTGAGTATTTTCGTCACCTTCTTTTCCTCAAGACTTGACTCATTTTGGTTATTACGCTCTTCATGGAAAGGCTTGAGGATATAATCCTTGAGCCATTCCGCATCGATACCCTCCGATTGGCATGCACTCTCTATGAGTTGCATGTCTTCCTGCCTGATTCCATAGTTCAGGAATGTTCTGTCCAAGCTTTTCTTCATACCTTATTATATATGATTACCTTATTATATTATAGGGTTTCCAGATGCAATGCCGACCACCCATCTATATTGTCTGTGTTCTCGATAACGCCTCCAGGATAATACCAGTTGCTCGTACCCTCGTCTTTGATGAGCACGCCACCCACAATCTTCTTGCCTGTAGCTTGATAACTGGAGATGTAATCCAAGAGGGCATTGTTCTTTTCTGGCGCATCCGCATCGCTGCCCTTGGTTTTGGTGTCGAAGAGGCAGATGGTACCCGACTTCAATCTGACGATGAAATCCACATAGAAACAACGTTTTCTACTCCCCGAATCCGTATAAGGCACGGCGAAATGCTGTTTTCCCTCGTCTCCATTCTTGTACCACCACTCCACATATTCCATCTTGTCATCCAACCAACGTGCAAACTCTTGCTCGGGTCTCGATGCCGTAATCTGCTCAAAATAAGGATACAAGGCATGGTTGAAGATTTCGCCTTCCGTAGTTCTCACCATTGCCGCATTATAGAGACGAGTCTCCGGCACTTGCCATACAGACTGCTGATATTCCATCGACACCTCCTTGGCATTTTTCTTCAGCGTAGCCTCGTAGGTAACCAACGCCTTGCGTATCAGTTCCTCGAAGCGCGGACGGTTCTGATGATAGAGCACCACCTTAGGCACATCCATCGAAAAGACTTGCAGGTATTCCTCCAAGGCACTCTCGATGGCTCCTTGCAAGACTGGCGTACTGTCAAATTTGGAGAACCCACCCACATTCTTACGGCAGAAGAGCGTAAAGAGATTCTGCAATTCTGAAGCGTTCAGAGCCAGCCTTGCCTTGTCTGTTATCTCCACGATGCCCGAATCACCCGTCAATGGGGTGTCCTTCGGGATAGCCACCAAGATTCTTGATACATCGGTCTGCACGCCATGTCGCTTGGCATTGTAGCGATTCAACTTGATTTTGGCATCCATGTCTGCCTCCTTTTTTTTCGCCTCGTCAGCATCCTCAGTCTCACCATCATCCTCAAAGAAATCTTCTACAGAGAAGAGCAACAATGGGTTTTGTTCCCATTCCCGTTCCATGGTCTTATAGAAGATGCTGCGGAACTGGGAGCCCAAGCGGTTTCTTGTTGCCCCATGCTTATCCGTATAATAGGAACGGAGCGTGATGTTCGGCAAGTCTTTCTTGCGATTGGCGTAGAGGGTGCTGATATAGTTCATGTCATCTCCCACAATATTAATCATGTCTGCCGAAAGGTCGGTATAAACATAACCATAGTTCAGAATGTCGTTCTTATAAAAATGCTGCTCTGGCATTCGGAGTATTCGTCCCACGGTCTGCGTGGTAAAAGTCATGCTCTGCAATTCTCTGAATATAAGAAGAACGGATGCACGAGGACAATCCCAGCCCAAGGCTATGGCCTGCTTGAACAGCAACACCTCGGAAATATCATCAGGCTGAGTGATATTCTGAAGATTAGGCGATTTATCCTTTGATAGCCATACTGCCAACCTGCCATTTGCCACGCTGATGTCGCAAACCTGTTCTAAGTAGGCTTGCATCTCCTCGGCGATAGTCTTGTCCTTCGACGACATAGATTCGCTGCTATCATTAGGCAACTGAATGAGCAATAACGGATTGATGCCATATTCCTTGTAAGCCTCAGCCAGTTCCTTTCGCTTTTCGAGAGCCTTATTCAAGAGACGCTGGTTCACCGTAAGCTCCGACTGTTCCTTACTGCTCTTTACATTCGGATTCAGTTCTATGCCCTTCTTAATCATTTCTTCATTGATTACATCTTGGCGTTTCACAAGAACCGCATGATAGCTTTGGGTGACTGGTGTTGCTGATACACGAAGTTCTATATGTGGCTGGATAGCTTGCAATACCATCTCGCTTTTCTTGGCATTACGTCCGGCAAACATGTGTTCCTCGTCTATGATAACCACCACTGGCAGATGCTGCTCTATCTTGGTCTTCCGTATCAGTTCGTAGAGCGTGCGGTTCTGCTCATTGTCACGAATCATGACGGCATTATCCTTATTGATACTCTCCCAGTTTAAAAAGAGCACATCGCCAGGATGCAGACCATCCACATGATCACACTCATCAAACATAACAGGACGCAACGACCTTCGTTCACTAAAGAAATTGCGCATGGAGCGATAACTCTGCTGATGCAACTTGTTAGGAGCAATCCAAACCCATGCTACACGAGAATATCGGCACTGCCCATTCATAGGTAGGTCACGAGTCAGCTCATCCAGCAAGGTACTCACCATTACCGTCTTTCCTGCTCCTGTTGGAGCCTTGAATATCAACTTTTGGCGGTCTTCAGAATCATTGAGCATGTCAATCATCTTCTGTTTCAGTTCACGCACCGCCTTTTTCTGGTAATCTCGTAGTTCTATCATTTTCGTTACCTCCTTAGTCTATTATGTTATTAGTAACATTATCTTCTTTCTCCTTCAAAACATAATCATAGTCATCGCTGAGAGCTTCTTTCACAACCTCCTCGTTTTGCATGGCGAGTGCCTCGTTTTGCTGAAACTCTTTCATCATAGCCTCACTATACTTTTGCTTTGGCAGAATATCCGTTCCACCTTCTAAAGCTTGCAAGAAAGCATCTGGCATGGCACAAAGTTCTATAACAGGCATGACTTTATGGAATTCGTCCTCATATGCGTATGCGCCATCACTATAAACATAAACCTTCAAAGGATTCTGCTTGGTCGCAACCTCAGCTATCATCGGAATGATAATACTGACTACACGCTCGTCGAGGACAACAAGCATCTGTCCAGCCTCATCCTTAAAATAGCGCAATACGTTCTTCTTAAATTTCTTGCCTCCAAATGTTTCTTGCTCTTTATAGATATTGTTCTTGATGCAGAGGAGGTCAACGAGAGAAGCCATCAATGCTCGACGACTCTTACTGCTGCTTTGGTCACGAGGCACAAACTCCGTTTTATAATAACGAAGATTATTGTGACTCAAGCCAGGGACTTCTTCACCCTTCTGGTTCGTATAACCATTAATGACTCGTTTGTTTCGCTCGTAGGTTACTTTTTCACAGATGTTATTCTCGTTGTTGGTCACTAAGATACATCTGCGATGACCGCCGTCTTCTGAGTTCAATTGCATCGTTGCGTGGAGAGTGGTGCCTGAGCCAGCGAAGAAGTCGAGGATAGTGGAGTCCTTAGGTCGCAAAGACAACAAAAAAGTGATTAACTTTATTGGCTTTGAAAAATCGAAAACAACTTCACCTTCAAACATATCCTTCAGTAAAGCGCTACCTTGTTTGGTGGTAGCAATATTCCTCAAAACAGAAGGAGGATTAATTGTATCTCTTTCTTTTCTACAATATAACTTTCCATTATCTCTGAAATAGAATTCTATAACCTTCTGTCCTTTCGAATCAAAGGTTTCATTTCCTGCGAAAAAGGAATCCATCTGATTTTTTTGTGTCCAACATGCTGCCAACACAACATCTTCCTTCAATTTTTTATTTTCACAAATAAAGCGTCCACTAATTAGTTTAGTTTTCTCTGAACCACCCCATTCTCCTGAAAGTTCAAAATCATCAGGAGCTTCAAATTTTGTTCCGGCTTTAAAATGATAATTAAATTCAGCATTCTTTGCTGACTTCTTTTTTAAAGCTCTATCATCTATTACACCTTCACCTCCACTGAAATTAGGAATAATACTTTTATTCAGTGCATAAACAAGTACATATTCATGAGCTCTAGTAAAATGTCCTGCAGAAGTTCCCGCTCCTAAATCCCAGACCATATTAACCAAACAGTTATTTTCGCCATAAATATCATCACATAGTAACTTTAAAGCGGCCTGCTGATTATCATCAATAGAAATAAAAATCACTCCCTTTTCAGAAAGTAACTTCTTGGCAATTTTCAATCGACGATTCATAAAAGACAACCATTTAGAATGGCGATAGCCATCTTCTTTATCTACAAAAGAGTCATTGTAGATAAAGTCTTTATTACCAGTATTATAAGGAGGATCGATATAAATTACATCAATCTTCCCTGCATAAGCATAAGTAAGAGCAGCAAGAGCATTAAGGTTATCACCTTCTATCAACAAATGATTAGGCGAACCTTCTGGCGCAGAATCCAAACGCTTGGTGGCATCCTCAACAAAAACAGGAAGTTTGTCTTGCATTTCATCCCATGCTTCCTCGGAACTCTCCTCCCACACAAGTCCATAACGTTGCTTATCGTTGATAGCAGCCAACAAGTCGTACTTCAAATCTTTATCAATCTGAAGCTCATTTATCTGCTGGCGCAAAGCTTGCAAATCTATTTTCTTTGCCATATCGGTGTCTCCTAGCCCTATAAATATGCTCCACCGATTCCCTAAGCAGAGAAGATTGTTTGTGTTTGTAATGGCTATAATAAAAAGAAAGGCATAGGAATCATATTACTTCTATATAACCCTTGATTATAGAGGCTCTGGAAAATGCCTTAGACACCAAGGAGAAGCAATAGACCCTACGCCAAACTTGTATATATAGATAGCATAGGGAGCACCCTCTTCTTATTTAAGAAAAGGGCACACCTATGCCTCGCGTATATACACGATGCGTAGACGCCTACCACAATCTTCCTCTGAGTGTCTATTTGAATTTTCCAGATTCCTATAATTCAGAAGAAAACGTCAGTACACGTCTTTCTTATTAAAATAGGCCAAGCCATGGATTTTTACCTAGCCAGCGACTCATCGCCAGCCATCCACAGCAAGACGATTGCAAAAGTACGAAAAAGAATTGGGATTTGCAAGAAAATCGAAAAGTTTCTTGCAAATCCCAATAAAATAGTTGATGATTTATTTCTAAAGCAGGCATCTTATACTCATGACTAAGCCTCCAGATAGTCCATCATATCCTCCAATGTATCGAAGTTCTTGACATTGCCCCTCTTTACATCCATAATAGCTTCCAACAAATCGCCCTCATACACTTGTGGCCTAGTATGCTTCTTATCATCCATAAAACGAACCAGACGTACATAGCCAGAGCGACAACCCTTCGACTTTTCCTTCTTGGAACAATCAAAAGCGTTCTTAAAATCTATAGTAATCTGCTCCATGATTATTTGGACTTTAAATTAAACATCTATTTTAATACTATCCGTTACACTTATTCAGAATAAGGCGTTCTCATATGCTCATGCTTCCATTGCTCAATAGTTTCTTCATCTATCAAGCCCTCATCCCACAATGCATCTGCGGCATCAATCGCTTTTTGCGCAAAATATCGACTATCTGTCGCCATAACACTATCATTTTAAATATTTACCCATGTTTTACTTATGAGTAATCAACGCTTCCATATCTTTGATAAAATTCTCTACTTTCTCAAAATACGGCAAGACCTCTTCTTCTGTAGCATCAAAGGTATCATCATAATCACCAGACTGCCGAAGCTCATAAAGACGAGAGAACAACTTTCCATAAGTTCGATCCAACAAACCTGTTGCAATAAATTTCTCTCCAACTAAATGTATTACACCGGCATGAGTCTTTGCAGTAAAGCCCTTGTCAAGTAACAATGCAGAAGCCATATGGAATACAGTATAATACAAACGATTTCCCGTCAAATTCCAAAACTTCAATTTTGCCACACCTTTAGCCTCTTCAAAACTCTTATAAGCTTTTTCTATCCTGTAGCGTACAAGATCTCTACGTTGTTGACTCTCTAGCATAGCATCACCCCTTCCTCTTCCACGTTATTATAAAAAGGACTGCCTTTTTTGCTGTTCCAATCCTTCATCGAATACACTATCGGATGAATCATCTGATTAATTTGCCAACCCAATTCCCAAAGAGGATAGGTATAATTATCATGATCCTGCTCGTCTATCTTATCCTTATTCAGAAGCACAAGGATGTCCCAGTCGGAATCTGCCTTGGCATCCCTTCTGGCCCTTGACCCGAAAAGAATAACCTTGGCATCTTTCGGCATAATCGACTCCGCTTTCTTCTGAATCGACTTGAGTACCTCATCTTCAAGATGTTCCCTTGTTACTGTTGTCATAACACTACCATTTAAATTACACCGCAAAAATACGAAAAAGAATTGAAACTAACAAATATTCTGAGAGATATTTGCATTTATTCTTTTCTCTTTACCCAAACCTTATGGCTGCCGCGGCCTAGTGAATCTATCGGCGAAGTCTTGTCATTTGTCAGCTCCTTCAGTTCCATAGAGGCAGCAGTACGGCTCAGGTTGTTGATGGAGGCATAATCGCCTAGGGTGAGGACTCCGTTCTTCTCTATCACCTCCAGGGCACGGGCGATGCGCTCTTCCCTGGAATACAGCTGCTTACGGATAACCTTTACGCCACCCATATCACGCTCCAGGTCACGGTCGGTTTCACGCTTCACATCCTTGATAAACTCAGGAGACGCCTTGAAGTTGATGTCCTTCACTCCCACCTTGCGATACGTCATCTTATCATCTGGATTCAGAATTTCCCTAGGCTTCTCATCCTCGAAAGCGAGGGAGAGGGAGAAGGTGCCGAAACCTTCCAGATTCACATTGTACCCCATGGAGAGCATATCTGTCAGCATATCAACCACATCGGTCAATACAGCCTCCGTGGTACTTTCCGAAATACCGCGATGGTAGTTCTGCATCATCTTGACGAACTCTTTTCGGGATAGTGTACGGTTGGTCACCATCTTGGGATAAACTCTGCGCTTGCCTTCATCACGCAAATCATTCAACTCTTGCAACTTGTACTTAGCCATATCAGTTTCCTTTCTTATTAAGATGGTTATCACTCCTTATTGCAGCAGTCTTTGCATCCTACAGTATTTATGATCATACCTAAGAAGAAAAGACCACAAACCTAGGAAGAAAAGTATTTAATCCTAGGAGAAATCTCCGTTCACCGACGCCGAATGTCCGTTCAGCGTCGATGAACGGCGGTTCAACGTCGCTGAATGTCGGTTCAACGTCGGTGAACGAAGATTTCTACCTTGCAAAGATACAACTTTATCAGATATAAAACAAGACTTTTCCTGAATATCTTTACTTTTCCGGCCATAATTCTTCGTTTTTTGAGCTTATTTCTTTGCGTATCCCAAATAATTGTGTTAACTTTGTAGTCAGATTGCAAACCAAAGGTCAAAGGATTGCAAACCAAAGACAAAGAAAAAGACTAAGATTAGACATTCTTATGAGTATGAAGATATTAGCAACCAGCGACTGGCATCTGGGCAACCTGTTTCACGGCAACGACCGTCTGCCGGAACACAAGCATTTCCTAAAATGGCTCCTGGAACAAATCGCTGAACAAAAGCCCGATGCTCTCCTCATCGCAGGAGACATCTTTGATAACGGAAATCCATCGGCAGCGGCACAGACCGTTTATTACGAGTTTCTTGCCGATGCTACCCAACTGTGCCCGAACATGCAGGTCATCATTACCGCCGGCAACCACGATTCCGCCAGCCGACTGGAGGCTCCCCGTCCGCTGCTCACCCGATACCATGTGGAAATAAGAGGAAACGTAAGGAAAATCTGGAAGCAGGGAGAAAGCGAGGACGATAATAAAACCGGCGGACATTGGATCTATTCCTTCGATGACCTCATCATCCCCGTAACCAACGAGGCAGGAGAAGAAGTTATCATCCTCGCCGTACCTTTCCTTAGAAGCGATGTGGTGCAGAACGCCAGCTACTCGCAGGGAGTCAACGACTTTCTGAGAGAACTGACGGCTGAGGCTCGAAAGAAATACCCGGGCAGGAAGTGCATCATGATGGCACACATGTACGCCAAGGGTTCGGATATCGCCAAAAAGGATGCGAGCGAGAAAATCATCATCGGCGGACAGGAGGAAGTGGACCTGGAAGGATGGAACGAACATCCCGACTATATGACTTGCGGACACATCCACAAACGGCAACATATCTGGAATACCGACTGGGCAAGATATACGGGAAGTATCCTCCCGATGTCGTTTGCCGAGAAAGACTACACCCACGGCATCGACCTCATCACCATAAAACACGGAGAAGAGGAGGAAGGAAAGGAAACCGGCAAGAGCAAGGAATGGAAAGTAGATTTCCTGGAATACAAGCCTCAGCACGCCCTCCGCATCCTGCCCGAAAATGAGGAAGAACTGACCTTCAAGAAATGGCAGAAGGTCATCAATTCTGAACTCTCGGAGAGAACCGACGGCGAACTGAGCGACCATTTCGACTACTTGATGCTGAAGGTGAAACAGGAGAAACTGACCAGCAATGACATCAAGGAACTGGAGAAACTCGTCAACGAAAAAGATGCCGTGCTCTGCAAAATCCAGCGCATCATCCCGCAACTGGACCTCTCCACCATCCAGGGTTCCCAGCACATCACCAGCATAGAAGACATCATCAACCGTCCTCCGCTCGACACGCTGAAAGAAGCCTTCGCCATCAGACACAACGCTCCGATGAACGAAAGACAGGAGAAAATGTTATCCGATTTATTAACGACATCATCATTATGAAATTCCTACAACTCGAAATACTCAACCTCGCGTCGCTTGACAAACAGGGAGGCGAGGTCATCAACTTTGAAGAAGGTGCCTTAGGCGAGAGTACCATCTTCAGCATCGTAGGTCCGACGGGAAGTGGCAAGTCTACCCTACTCGATGCTATCTGCCTTGCCCTCTACAACCGCGCCCCTCGCTATCCCAGGAAGAAAGGCGACAAGAACCAGAACATCGAGATTTTCGGAGCTGCCGATGCCAGCGAAAGTAACCGTCTGGCACCTACCGACAGCCGAAACATCCTGACACGTGGCAAGAAAGAAGGCTACAGCAAACTCACCTTCCTTGCCAACAACGGCAGCATCTACCGCGCAGAATGGCACGTCAGATTCCAGAGAGTGCGCTACGAGAACGCCAAGACTGCGCTCTATAAAATCACGAGAAACGGAGAAGAGATAACAGAGGAAGCTGCCGACTGGAACGAGCTGCCGAACATCATCGGACTCGACTACGACCAGTTTCTCCGTACCGTACTCATCGCCCAAGGCTCGTTTGCCAACTTCCTGACGGCAAAGGAAAACGAACGGTACGAACTCCTGGAAAAACTCATCGGATGCGAGGAAACTTATACGAACATCGCTACTGAAATCAAGAAGGCGAAAGACCAGGCGACGGATGCCTACAACCAGATGGCAGCATCGGTGGAAGCCGTAAAACAGAACCTGCTGAACGATGAAGAACTCGCCCAACTGAAGGAGGAAATCGACCGCTTGGAAAAGGCTGAGAAGGAACTCGACAGCCAGTTGCAAGCCATCTCGAAAGACCTGCAATGGTTTGAGGAAAACGATAAGCAAAACAAGCAAATCACTATCTACCAGACTGATATGGAACAAGCAGCAGATGCCATTAAAGCGATGCAAGCCCAGATTCTCCGTCTGCAGCTGCACGATGAAGTACAGCCAGCCGTCAACCTGCTGCAGGAAGTAGAGCGACAGACGCAAAGCATCCACGAGCAGGAAGAAAACATCCTGAAAGCGGAAGCAAACATCAAAAGTCAAGAGTCTGCCATCAGCGAAAGCGAGAAAACTCTCACCAGTCTGAAGGAAGCAGTCGGCAAGGCACAGGAACAGCTGGAAAAGGCGCTGCCGGTCATCGCTGAAGCAAGGGCGCTGAAAACAAAAATAGAAGCGGCAATGCCGAATCTGAAAGAAAAGAAAGAGGCTTTGGAGTTGGCGCAGAAAGAGAATCTAACTGCCCAAAGAGATGTGGAGGAAAACGCCCGAAACATCCAAAAATGGGAAGCTGAAACGGAGAAAGCGAACCTTGCTCTCAAAGCGACACAGGAAGAGATTGCCAAGCAGAAACAGGTTCTGCACGAAGCGACGCAAGCCGCTGAACAGGCTTGGGAGACGGAAAGAAATAAGACTGTCGGACAGAACATAGAGGAACTGCAGAACAGCAAGACTGTAGCCGACAGGAAACTACAGGATGTCCAGCAAGCCATCAAGGTTGTGGCTCATCTCGATGCTGCCACAACAGAAAAGCAAAAGAATGAGGAGCGAATCCAGGTCTTGGGCAAGAGAAACGCAGAGATAGATGAAGCGCTGGGCAAGTTGACCATCGAGGCTCTGACCCAAGAGACCCTGACGCTGAGAAATGCCTATACCCTCATGGTGAGTGAGAAATGGGAGATTCATCGTGCCAACCTGACCGAAGGCAAGCCTTGTCCGCTCTGCGGCAGCACGACCCATCCTTATCATACCGACAACAGACAGTTTGAGGAAGCCACTACAGAACTCTCTCAACTTCTGAAAGCCAAGGAGGATCTGCTGAAACTGCAGCAGAAAGAGGAGAAGAACCTTTCCGGCGAGAGAAAACAGAACGACGGCGAAGTACAGACGCTCCAGAAACAACAGGAAAAGCTCTTGGGAGAAATAGCAACTTACGAAGAGGATTGGAAGGCGCTCATCGCCCAGTATCCAAAGATTCCGAAAGCAGAGGCAGAACTGAAATCGCTCTTGCCTATCTATGAAAACAAGGCGAAAGATGCGAGCAGCAAACTGAGCCTCTTTAACAAGATTCAGAAAGAGATAGAACGGCTGACCCAACTCAAGGATAAGGCTGTAAAGGATGAAGCTGCGTATGAAAGCAAGGCTTCAACAATGCTGAATAAAGTCCAGGAAAATACTTCAACCTGCACCACAAAACTGACTGAGCAGAAAGCACTTACCATCAACCTTACCTCGCAGCAAAAGAGTAAGAAGGAGGCTTACGAGAAAGCCCTTCAGACATGGAATAGCGCCAAGAAGGAAATGGAGGAATGGCAGGAGAAATATAAGCAGATTCTGAATGGAGAAGAACCAGATGCGGCTGAACAAAGACTGACAGCAGCAAAGGATGAGGCAACGAAAGCAGCAGATAACCAGAACGAGAATATCAACAAACTGAAGGCTGAACTCGCCAACAGTAAAGGTTCGCATCAAACCATGCTGTCTCAGAACAAAACGATGAAAGAGAATCTGCAAACGAAGGAAAAGGAACTCGACCTTTGGATTGAGGAATACAACAAGCAGCTTGAAGAAAAGAGCATCGAAGGAAAAGACTCCGAGGAGGAAGGCATCGAGGAAAGAAGCTTCGAATCAAGATTCATCGACCGAAATACCATCCGGGAGATGCTTCACTCTGCCGAAGACTGGAACGCCATCCGACGGGAAAAGGACGAAAAAGAGAAGGCTGTGGCCTCAACAACTGCTCTTTACCAGAGTGCAGAAAAGGCGCATCAGCAGCACTTGGAACATCAGCCTGCCCAAACCCGTGATGCTCTCCTAGCCATTCTGCAGGAGTATCAGGAAAGAAGCCAGCGCAACGAACTGATTGCTGCCAACGTCAGGATGCAGAACCATCAGGAAGCCGTGAAGCAGTTGGGTGACAAGGCTGAGGCTCTGAATCTCGTAACACAGGAAAAGGATGACTGGACAGCCATTACGGATGCCATCGGAGCAGACGGAAAGACGCTGCGCAAGATAGCCCAATGCTATACGCTCAGTTTCCTGATAGCGCACGCCAACCAGGAAATCAGAAAGTTCAACAGCCGTTACGAACTGCAGCAGGTAAAGCATTCGCTGGGCATCCGAGTCATCGACCACGACCGTGCCGACGATATCCGAGACACCACCTCCCTATCAGGTGGCGAAACCTTCATCGTGAGTCTGGGTCTCGCCTTGGGCCTGTCGGCGTTATCCTCCCGCAACATCTCCTTCGAGAACCTGTTCATCGACGAAGGCTTCGGAACCCTCGACCCCGATACCTTAGCCACGGTCATCGACTCCCTCGCCATGCTGCAAAGTTCGCAAGGCAAGAAGGTGGGCGTCATCAGTCATACCGACACGATGAGCGAGCGCATCACCACCCAGATAAGGATTATCAAGAATGGCAACTCCGGCAGCAGCCATATCGAGATCTATCCTTAACCCATCGCAATTACACCTTAAATTATATAGTAATTACACCTTATTTATCCCTATCAGCGCCAAGGATAGCGACAACGTGGTGAACAAGAGCGATGTGATTCGTCCTCACCATAACAAAAGAAAGGGTGTGCCATAAGTCCATGACACACCCTTTCTTTTGTTTCCATTGAATATTAAACCCTGTTTCCCTCTTTTGGGAAAACTACGGTTGGCTTGAAGGTCTTAGCCTCCTCAAAGTCCATCAGGGCATAAGCGATGATGATAACGGTATCGCCCACCTGCACCTTGCGGGCTGCAGCACCGTTCAGGCAGATACAACCGCTGCCACGCTCACCCTTGATAATATAGGTCTCCAAGCGCTCACCATTGTTGTTGTCTACAATCTGAACCTTCTCGCCTGCTATCAGATTAGCAGCGTCCATCAAGTCCTCATCGATGGTGATGCTACCCATATAATTCAGGTTAGCCTCAGTTACGGTCACACAATGGAGCTTACTCTTCAATACTTCTATCTGCATTGTTCTGTTATTACTTGATCTGTTACGGATTAAACTTAATAAAGAATATCTATCGAGGAATTATCCCTTATACTTGATATGGTCGATGAGACGGATAGGAGTCTTACCGCAATAAACGGTGATGCACCCTACCACATAGGCACTATCCTCCCATGAAGAAACATCCTGCAGGCTGTCGCCATCCACAATCTGGAAATACTCTACCTCCAGACCCTCTACAGCATTGATGTCGGCAACCACCTTATCATGAGTTTCCTGTACGGTATGAGTCTTGGCATACTCCACACTCTCCTTCAGGGCCTTATAGATGTTTGGCGCAATGGCACGCTCATCAGGAGCCAGCAAAGTATTACGGCTGCTCTTAGCCAAACCGTCCTCATCACGGACAATAGGGCACTCCACAATCTGCACATCGCTGTTGATGTACTTCACGAGCTGCTTGATGACAGCAATCTGCTGCCAATCCTTCTCACCGAAATAAGCACGAGTTGGTCGAACGATATAGAAAAGACGGCTCACTACCTGACATACACCATTGAAATGACCCGGGCGCTTGGCACCCTCCATCACGGTAGAAACAGGTGGAAACTCAAAGTGGCGTGTATCTGGTGTAGGATACATCTCCTTCACCGATGGTGCAAACACATAGTCAGCACCACAAGCCTCCAAGAGCTTGCAGTCAGCATCGAGGGTACGAGGATAGCGATCCAAGTCACCCTGATCATTAAACTGTGTAGGATTCAGGAACACAGAAACCACAGTCACGCCATTTTCCTTTACACTGCGCTTAACAAGAGAGGCGTGACCCTCATGCAGCGCACCCATAGTTGGCACAAGGCCGATTTCCTTTCCCTCCTTACGACACATGAAGAGTTCGTTCTGGAGGTCAACAATCTTATTGAATACTTTCATCGTCATAATCTGTTTTCGGGTGCAAAATAACAACTTTTTTCTCAAATGAGAAAGAAAAAACCTAAAAATATGCGAATTATTGCCGAAAATAATGAATTTCGGAGAAAAAATGCCCCTATTTGAAGTTTTTTTTGTACCTTTGCACGTAATTCGTAAGAATAAAATTTAAATTTTATGGCAAAAAAAGTATTATTTATCAATCAGGAGATCGACCCATACGTAGCCGAGTCTCACATGTCAATCATGGGACGCGAACTGCCTCAGAAGATGCAGGAAGCAGGTTTTGAGATCCGCACCTTCATGCCTAAGTGGGGCACCATCAACGAGCGTCGCGGACAATTGCACGAGGTCATTCGCCTGTCTGGTATGAACCTTATCATAGATGATACAGACCATCCGCTGATCATCAAGGTTGCATCTATACCAACAACACGACAGCAGATTTATTTCATCGATAATGACGACTATTTCAAGAGCCGCCAAATGGGCACCGATGAAAACGGAAAGGAATATGCCGACAACGGAGAAAGAGCTATCTTCTTTGCACGTGGTGTATTGGAAACCGTAAAGAAGCTCCGCTGGCAGCCTGATGTGATCGTCTGCCAGGGTTGGGCTAGCGCAGTAGTACCATTCTATGTAAAGACAGCCTACAGCGAAGAGCCTTCATTTGCAGAATCAAAGGTGATTACCGCTCTCTATACCAACGAACTCAAGGGTGAACTGGGTACCAACTTCAAACGTTGCGTTGCCTTCCGCGATGCCAAGTCAGAACTGCTCGACAGCTATCAGGACGACTTCAACTTCATTGAGCTCGGCAAACTCGCCATCGACTATAGCGACGGTGTAGTAGAAGGTGAAGAAGAAGCTAACCAGATTCTCTTTGATTATGCGAAGGAGAAGAACAAGCCTGTACTGGCTTATCCGGGAGAAGATATCCAGGAGCCATACGCAGACTTCATCAACAAGGTTTGTCCTGACGCAGAATAAAATTCCGACAACAGAGACACATACATACAAGGATAATGAAAATTTTAAGACTCTTAACAGTATTAGTAATAGCAGCGCTTACTTTCGCTGCATGTGATGACACCACCGAGGGAATCGGTGGTAGCATCACTAACGATATTGACAACATCAACATCACTAGCGCAGTATTTCCTGTAGCTACAAAGTCTATGGTTTCAGGTGCCGTATTGAGCCGCAACAACAGCGGTCTCATAGGTAAGATGAAAGACCCGGAAACCGGCAACTATGTAAAGGGTGACTACATGACCCAGTTGAGCGTATTGCCTACTTTCTCTATAGATACACTCGATTACATCAAGCAGGCAAACAAAGGTTCTATCGAAGCAGACTCATGCTACCTCCTGGTTTCATACAATGCCAGCTACGGCGATACTATCGCCCCAATGAAGGTGACAGCCTATGAGATGACAAAGCCGATGGCAGAAGATAAGGAGTATTACTCTGATTATGATGTCTTCAAGGAAGGCTGGGTAAGCGAAAACAACCAGCATTGGAGCAGTAATTACAACTTGAGCAATACATCAGATGTCAAGAACTTCAAGATTTACTTGAATAAGAAGTATGAGAAAGATGGTAAGACATACAAGAACTATGGTTCTTACATCATGCAAACATACGCAGAACATCCTGAGTACTTCAAGACCAACTACAAGTTCCTGCACAACGTCTGCCCTGGCTTCTTCATCAAGAATGTAGGCGGTACGGGTAACATGGCTAAGATCTGGAATACAGAGCTTATCTTCTACTGGACCCGCCACAAGACCATCAAGGCAAAGGACGGCGTTACAGACAGTATAGCTGTAGGCATCGGATACAACCGTTTCGATGGTACAGAAGAGGTATTGCAGCTCAACAAGATTGAGAACGATACCACGAACTTGGAGGAGTTGGCAAGTCAGCAGAACTGTACTTACCTCAAGTCGCCAGCAGGTATCTTCACCGAGGTTACCCTCCCTATCGAAGATATCATGAAGGGACATGAGAAGGATACGCTCAACACAGCTACCATCTCTTTCCCACGACTCAACAATGACAACGAAGACAACCCATACAACTTTGCTACACCAAGCACCATCCTGATGGTTCAGAAAGACAGTTTGCAGTCGTTCTTCGAAAAGAGCAAGTTGGCAGATAGCCGTACTTCTTATACCACAAGCTACAGCAGTACAGGTACTTATAAGAATGCCTATACATTCCAGAATATCGCCAACCTGGTTTCTGCCATGTATAAGAACAAGGGCAAGGGAGAAAACTGGAATAAAGTAGTACTGGTTCCTGTAAACATCATCACAACCGCACAGGGACATACTACCGTCATCTCCAAGATTAATCACGATATGTCACTCGCTTCTACCCGACTGAAAAGAGGTGTAATAACCACCGACAGCAACGGCAAGGAGACAAGTCCTATACAGATAAAGGTGATTTACAGTAAGTTTAAAGAAAAAGAATAAGCATTCATAACGCAAAGTAAAAAAGGAAACGAAACATGGCAGATAATTTTTTGGAGCGTCATCGCGAAGAATACGAAATACGCAAGGCTGCATGGCTCAAGAAGAAGAAACTATTCATGAAGTCAGGCAAGAAACAGAAGCCCCAGACACAGATGCCACGTCCTGAAGACGAAGCGTTATAAACACGAAAAAATATTCAGAATCCTGAGAAAGAGGGTGTATCATAAAGCATTTGAATGTTTATGATACACCCTTTTAACTTTGCCAGTTAATCCTTAAAAAACGCCGCATAAGTACGACAAAAGCCATTTAACACAAAATAAAACAAAATTAATTTGGAGTTTACCCATTTTTTTTATATCTTTGCATTGTAAATTAAAAGTATTAAATATTAAACAGACAAAAAGCAATAAAATAAAAATAATCAAGATATTAGTAGAGATACTGATTTATGGGTTTAACTTTTCTAAGAACTTGCATTTAAGGATACAAGATATTTGCAGGATACAAGTTACTTGCAATATATGAGATACTTGGTTTATGTTTATAGATAATGGTGAAATTACTCTCATAAAGAATTCGTTTTTAAGTTTAAACAAAAATGCTAAAGTTAGATGTTAGTAATATAAGTCCCCGTAGTAACCGTGAGGCTACTGCGGGGACGCTTTTTCAATTTATAGTATATAGAAACAAAAAGGGCAAGACCAGAGATGACCTTGCCCAATCTATTTTTATAACTCTTTATCTATATTATAAGATTCTACCTGTAAGAGAGAACTTCAAAACAGGATAAACCTTTAAATATAAACATCAGACTACAGAACTTAATCTACTACCGTAAACTTGGCATATTTCAGCAGAAGCTGTTTGGTGCCAGAATGAACGAACTCCACCGTAGCCTTCGTATTCTCACCAGTACCTTCAATCTTCAACACCGTTCCCCGTCCAAAACGCTGATGTTCAATCTTCATTCCCTCCTGCAAACCACAAGAAGAACTGCCAGCAGATGAAGCTGCAGAAGAAGAAACTGATGCTGCAGAAGATCCTGTACTGCGAGAAGCAGGATGAGAAGAATGCGTCTCCATGTAACGTTTAGCTGCATTCAGCGCTCTAACAGACTTGAAATTACCTTCAGAGAGAGATGAGCGTCCGGAAACAGACGAGCGCCCGGAAGTACGTGAAGTCTCTGGTTCATCATCAAAGAGAGAAGGCTTAGGATCTGCTACAAACTGCGATGCTACCGGTTTGGAATTCTGATACCTGCTACTGTATCTAGGCTGCTCAGCATCCTCCCACGGTTTGCGAGGACATTGCGCTCTCGCCCACTCCGGCTGGTCAGACATCGAATCAGCTCTGGAGCCAAACAAGCTTCCACCAGCCTCATCCAGGCTATCAATCAACTTGCCGTCAATCTCATCGATAAACCGACTCGGATTATCAAACTCCATCTTGCCATATCGCCAGCGGTTCTTGGCGTTCGTCAGGATACAATGTTTCTCAGCTCGAGTAATGGCAACGTAAAGCAATCTTCGTTCCTCCTCCAGTTCTCTGAGCGAAGCAGCAGAAAGCGGACTTGGGAAGATATTCTCTTCCAAACCAACCACGAATACCGTAGGAAACTCCAGACCCTTGGCAGCATGAACCGTCATCAGAGAAACACGAGGTTCATCCTTATCACCATCGCTGTCAGCATCGGTAAGCAGCGCCACATCCTGCAGATAATCCTGCAGGAAGAGTTCATCAAACCTACCCTCTTCACGGCGTTCCTCCACAAAAGCCGACATACCGCTCAAGAATTCCTCCAGGTTCTCCTGACGTGCCAGATCATCGGCATCCTTGCCCGACATGATATCCTGACTGATGCCACTCTCCTTGATAATGGCATCACCCAATTCATAGACATCCGTAGTTTGAGCCCGTTCGATAAACGAAGAAATTAGCAATCTGAAAGTTTCCAGCTTGTTCATCGTACCCTTGGTAACCGCCAGTCCATACCGCTCAGGGGCACCGATTACCTCCCAGAAACTCACCTGGTTCTGATGGGCACAGTCAGCAATCTTCAGCACCGTAGTAGCACCGATTCCACGAGCCGGATAGTTGATAATACGCTTGATAGCCTCTTCATCATCCGGATTCGCCACCAGACGGAAATATGCAATAATATCCTTAATTTCCTTGCGCTGGTAGAAACTCAGTCCTCCATAAATGCGATAAGGAATACCCTGCTTTCTGAACTCCTCCTCGAAGCTGCGGCTCTGGGCATTGGTACGGTAGAGAATGGCAAAATCACTATACTGGCATCCATCCTCGCGCCGGATACGCTTCACGTCCTTCGCCACAATCGCCGCCTCTTCCTTGTCGCTGTAAGCAGGCTTATACAGAATCTTCTCACCCTTCGCATTCTCGCTGAACACATCCTTAGGAATCTGGTTGCGGTTATGCTTGATCAGACTGTTAGCCGCCTCAACGATGGTCTGGGTAGAGCGGTAGTTCTGTTCCAGTTTGAAGAGACGCGTGCCCTGAAACTGGCGCTGATAGTTGAGAATATTATCGATATTGGCACCACGGAAACTATAGATACTCTGCGAGTCATCACCCACGGCACAAACACGCTGCTTCTCCTGACAGAGTTGCATGACGATAGACATCTGAACGTGATTGGTATCCTGATACTCATCCACCAGGACATAATCGAAGCGGGCGGCATATTTGTGGCGAATATCCTCATGTTCCCTGAAGAGCTGATAGGTAAGTGTCAGCAAATCATCGAAATCCATGGCATTGGCCTGCTTGCAGCGCTGCACGTAAGCCACGAAAATCTTACCAACCTCAGGCATCTGCGCACGCTTGTTCTGCTCGAAGATAGCCGCATCGCTGTCATAAGCCGCAGCACTCATCAGGTTGTTCTTCGCCATCGAAATCTTGGCATGAACGGCAGCAGGCTTATACTTTTTATCATCCAGCCCCATCTCCTTCACTATCGCCTTGATCAGCGAGCGCGAGTCACTTTCGTCATAAATGGTAAAGTTGTTGTTGAAGCCGATATGCTCAGCCTCCGCTCTCAGGATTCGGGAGAAGATGCTGTGGAAGGTACCCATATAGAGATGCTGGGCGAGGTCATTTCCCACCAGTTTTCCGATACGTTCCTTCATCTCTCTTGCCGCCTTGTTGGTAAAGGTGAGCGCCATGATGCTCCAGGGTTTCATGCCCTGGCTCAGGAGATAAGCTATCTTATAAGTAAGCACACGCGTTTTACCCGAACCTGCACCGGCTATCACCAGCGAAGGTCCGTCAATATATTCTACCGCAGCACGCTGCGCTTCGTTCAAGTCGTTCAGTAAATCCATTAATCAATATTTACCAGATTTTTCACTCTTCATTCTTCACTTCCCCCTATATCCTCCCACAGCCGTGCCCGGGTCGAAATCTTCACCCTCACGAGGGAAGGTAGGGATAAATCTCATCTGATGTTCTATCTGTCGCTGGCGCTTCTTCATATAAGCGCTAGGATGCAGCGAACTGAATTTGCGCGGATTAGGAAGTGTAGCTGCTATCAGCGCACACTCGCCACGAAACAAATCTTTCGCTTTCTTGTCGAAATGATATTCTGCAACCGCATCCACACCATAGATACCCGGTCCCATCTCAATGCTGTTGAGATAAACCTCCATGATGCGCTGCTTGCTCCACATCATTTCGATGAGGAAGGTAAAGTAGACTTCAAATCCCTTGCGGGTCCATGAACGGCCAGGCCACAGGAAGACATTCTTAGCAGTCTGCTGACTGATGGTACTGGCTCCATGCACCTTTCCACCACGTGCATTATTCTTCGCCGCACTCTCGATGGCATTGAAGTCGAAACCGTGATGCTTCAGGAATCTCGCATCTTCGCTCGCCATCACCGCCACAGGCATGTGAGGCGAAATCTTATCCATCGAAATCCAATGATGATGCAGGGTAATACTCTCTCCATCAGCTACTTGCTGGAAGCATCGAATAAACATCAGAGGAGTGACATACACAGGAATGAACCTATATGCCACTACAGCAAGAATGGTGGTACTGAAAAACAGCACCACCACCCATTTTACTATATTCTTGATTTTCTTCAAAATCATCTATTTAGTTTTTCCCTCCCGGGAGCATGAAAGTTATTACTTCAATGTACCGTTGTTGGCTGCGTTAACCATAGCCTGGCTAGCATACATGTAAACCTCTACACGACGGTTCTGGGCACAAGCAGCAGTAGTATTAACAACAGGGTTAGCAGAACCCAAACCCTGAACATTCTTTACCTGACGGCTTGTAACACCGCAAGAAGCGAGATAGTTGTAAACTGCCTCAGCACGCTTCTGGCTCAATGGCAAGTTGATACCATCATTACCTGTAGCATCGGTATAACCCTGGATAGAAACCTCGCAGTCGGTATTGTTCTTCAATACACCGGCAAACTGAGCCAAATCAGTCTTTGCGCTACTGCTGAGAGTAGAACCATTAGTTGGGAAGAGGATACCAGAAGCAAATGTTACCTTAACGGCAGACAAGCCATTGGCATCTGTTACAGTCTCAACCTGTGCATTCTTCACCTGTTCAGCCTCAGCCTTTACCTTATCCATGTGCTTTCCTATGAGGTTACCAGCACCGCCACCAACAGCTGCACCGATAGCAGCACCTACGAGAGCACCGGTACCACGATGGCTATTGTTGAGCAATCCACCTACGAGAGCACCCAGAGCTGCACCAGAACCGGCACCTACAGCTGTACCTGTCTTCTGATTGGTTCCACAACTTGAAAAAAGCAAGCACAAAGAGAGGCCTGCAACTGCAAAATTAGTCTTTTTCATTTTAAAATCTCCTATATTTATGTTATTTAATTGCAAAGATAACTCTTTTTTCTCCATAATGGAGAGTTTTCTAATATTTTTTTGTATTTTTGCATGCAAATTTAAGGGTATTTGTCGAAATAGAGCTAGGAAATCACCTATTTGGGGGTGGAAAATCCCTAAAAGTCGGATTTCAGACACCTGCAGACAGATGAACTGCCGCCAGCAGATGATGAAGGCTCAAACTTATACCTTAATATATATATAACAGAAGAAATAAAAAACAAAATAAATAGAATAAAGCAATATGGCTAAAGAACTCAAGAATTTAACCAAGCGCGCTGACAACTACAGTCAGTGGTACAATGATTTGGTAGTAAAGGCTGATCTCGCTGAGTTGTCACCAGTTCGTGGTTGTATGATTATCAAACCATACGGTTACGCTATCTGGGAGAAGATGCAGCAACAGCTCGACAAGATGTTTAAGCAGACAGGTGTACAGAACGCATACTTCCCTCTCCTCATCCCGAAGAGTTTCTTCTCTCGTGAGGCTGAGCACGTGGCAGGTTTCGCCAAGGAGTGTGCCGTAGTTACCCACTACCGCCTCCGTTCTACAGAGGATGGCAAAGAGGTTGAGGTTGATCCTAACGCAAAGCTCGATGAGGAGCTCATCATCCGTCCTACTTCTGAGACCATCATCTGGAACACCTATAAGAACTGGATCCATTCATGGCGTGATCTCCCTATCCTCTGCAACCAGTGGTGTAACGTAATGCGTTGGGAGATGCGTACCCGTCCGTTCCTCCGTACTTCTGAGTTCCTCTGGCAGGAGGGTCATACCGCTCATGCCACTAAGGAAGAGGCTGAGGCAAAGGCTCAGGAGATGCTCAAGGTTTACGCTGAGTTTGCTGAAAACTACATGGGTGTTCCTGTATTGCAGGGTGTGAAGAGTGAGACAGAGCGTTTCGCCGGTGCTCTCAACACCTATACCATCGAGGCAATGATGCAGGATGGCAAGGCTCTGCAGAGTGGTACTTCTCACTTCCTGGGTCAGAACTTCGCCAAGAGTTTCGATGTAACATACTTGAACAAGGAGAACAAGCCAGAATATGTATGGGCTACTTCATGGGGTGTTTCTACCCGACTGATGGGTGCCCTCATCATGGTTCACAGCGATGACAACGGTCTGGTATTGCCTCCAAAGCTGGCTCCTATCCAGGTGGTTATCGTTCCTATCAACAAGGGCGACGAACAGTTGGCTCAGATTACTGCTAAGTTGCAGCCTGTCATCGACCAGCTCCGCGAGTTGGGCATCACCGTGAAGTATGATGATAACCCTGCAAAGCGTCCTGGCTTCAAGTTCGCTGACTATGAGTTGAAGGGTGTTCCTGTTCGTCTGGCTATGGGTGGCCGTGACTTGGAGAACAACACCATCGAGATTATGCGCCGTGATACCTTGGAGAAGGAGAACGTAAGCTTCGACGGTATCGTTGAGCGCGTAAAGAATATGCTGGAAGACATCCAGAAGAATATCTTCGAGAAGGCTCGTGCTTACCGTGATGCTCACGTTTATGAGTGCGACAACTACGAGGAGTTCAAGAAGCGTGTGAAGGACGGTGGTTTCTTCCTCTGCCATTGGGACGGTACAGCCGAGACCGAGGCTAAGATTAAGGAAGAGACTCAGGCTACCATCCGCTGCGTGCCTTTCGCTTACGAGCAGACTCCAGGTGTAGATATGGTAAGCGGCAAGCCAGCTGTAGCCCGTGTCATCATCGCAAGAAGCTATTAATCATCCCTGGTGTCGGGAGTTCATCCTGACACCATAATATATTTAATATGAGGCAGTTGATACTATACATCCTTTTTCTGGTGTCCATGGTCTTCTCAGGCTATGGAGAGGTATCTGCTGCCCCTATTTCTTTTACTCCCGAGGATTCTTATACCGAAGATGCAAGCCATAAGAAAGATGGTTTGGCGAAGGTTGAGTATGACAAGAGCCAGCCTGAGGCACAGCTTGAAAACGCCTCACAGCTTGCTTACCGCATCTGTAGCAGCCGTCCGCAGCGCTTATTGCCAAGTGGCAACATGCACAACAGTCAGACTGCCAGTAGATTGCTTACAAATAGAATCCGTTATTTATCATCCCTTTTATCAGCTATAGAAGGTGGCATGGAGCCTTTCCGACAGGAAACTGCCCCAATCCACTTTGATGTCGCCTGCAAGTATTATGTCATTTGCCTGCGACGTCTGCTCTGTTAGTGCTTATTCTTTTCTCTTTTTAAAATTTCATATAGGTTTATCGCATCTTTCCTAAGATTTGCGATAAGACTGGTTACACCCCTATTCAAAACAAAAAACAGTTCAATATATATTATTTTTCAAGAATTAAGAATAAGCAAAATAACAGTATAAAATTATGGCAAAGATTAATCATTTAGAGATGGGTGCTGATGTTTTGGCACTCCAGGATGTACAGGTAAAGAAAGGTTTCATGGGTTTGACTGTCAAGCTCATCTATCAACCTACCAACAGTGTGATTAAGATAAAAGAGAAAGAATATTCTGTAGAGGATGGAAGAAAGCTTGAGAACATCCTCAGTGCAGCCCCTAAGGATGTAGAAACAGCGATCAGCAAATTCCCTGTTTCTGCCATCAGCATGGGTAATATGAAGTTACAGGCTTGCATCTCTGACGACCACCAGTTTGTTGCCACACAGCTCCTTGCCTTCAAGGATTTCAGTTACAAGCCGGTTACAGAGATGAAGACCTATACAGGAAAGACAGCCGAAGCTTTCGCTCAGTTGTTTTAGTTATATCACAGTTTCGGGACAGGGGACAGAACAAATCCTCTGTCCCTCTTTTATTTTATAGATATAGGATGAAATCTCGGTTCATTCCCTCTTCCCAATTACGGTAATGCTTAGGCGACAGACCGGTATGTTTCTTGAAGAAGGTTCCGAAGGCTGAAGCATTGGGAAAACTGAGTTCATTGGCTATCTGCTGTATCGTCTTCGTGGTGTTCTTCATCAGGTAGATACTGCGACGGATCATCGCCTTGAAAAGCAACTGCTGGACCGTCTGACCGCAAACCGACTTGACCAGTACCGACAGATATTTCGGTGTAAGACAGAGTTCGTCTGCATAGAAAGCCACACTGCGCTCACGCATATAGTTCTTCTCTATCAGCAGCACCAGCGACTCAAAGATGGCTATCTTCCGCTCCATCTCCTTGCCGGCAGCCTTGAACGATGCCGAGAAGATGCTGCACAAACGATACGTAACAGCCATCAGTAACAGTTTCTGCTCATGCACACAATATGCATCCAGTTCACCACTCTTCTCTTTTTCCAACTCCAGTTTCCTCAGCATCAGGGCATAGGAAGTGAGCATATCCTCATAGCCCGTCGTCCTGACATGGCAGGGTTTGGGATAAATCGTAGCATAAAGACGCATGGTAACCACGGTATTACCCAACATGTGACGAATCTGTTCAGCACGGTAAAAAAGAAGGGTATATTTGAGGTTCTTGCCCGTTTCCTGCACATGAAACATCACTCCTTTGGAGAGGAAAACGGTTTCACCCTCAGATGCAACAAAGGATGTTCCGTCTACACAGAAACGGAACATCCCCTGATGACAGATTACGATTCCGACATAGTCGGAGTAGAAAGGCTGCATCAACAGCTGAGGAAACTCATGAGCCTCATATATGATGATATTATCTGTTATTTTCATGATGAATATGAATCTGTTATCTTCAGATTTAACTGCGAAGATAACAAAAATATCCATTCATCAGATGAGCAGCCTGTATCTTTTATGATATTTTAGCACTCCACTACCTTCTTCCCAGGGATTTTACATCTACATTCTTCAGCAGATACTCACGCGTCAGTTCCCCGATATTGCGCTTGCGCCAAGGGAGAACGAGCATCAGTCCGGCACACAGCAGACAGCCGTAGAAGGTCCAGCCTGCCATCTCCTTGATGCTCACCAGCGTAGCCTGTACCTGTACCTTTCCCTTCGTACTCATGGCAGCCATATTCTGCGCCTCGGTTACACTCTTGCCCTGATATTGCATGCCTCTCACCGTCTGGTCGTAAGTCTTCGCCGTCTCGATGTTCGTGCGGTCGTAATCCTGGGCAAAGCGGGTTACATAATACTGCTGTCTGTGCTGAAGCACATTGGTATAGAGCGCAGAGCCGATGCAAGGGGCAATGACCATACGAACGGTAAGCATGATGCAAACCCAGGTTGACATGAAGCGGTAAGGCATGCGCTGGTTGGCTATCGTGGAGATGAGCGAATAGAGCAGCATCATTCCCGTAGAACGGATGATGATAGGCCATTTCATACGCTCATACATACCGTCGTTCTGTACCTCGAAATACATGTACAGCGCATAGGCTCCGATAAAGAGGAAGCCCAGACAGTACATCCACTTCAGGTGAACATTCTTGGCTCGGGCGATGACGGCGAATATCAGTCCCACGGTATAGCCCACCATCACCCAGTTGCCTAGCGTGGCGTTCTGCCAGTTATCTATCTTCATGCTCACATTGGTGAACACGTTGACAAACATGGCACTCGAATTGCAGACCATCAGCAGGAAGAAGAGCAGGATGCCGTAGTTGATGACCCTGAGCTGGAACACCTCCATGATGAAATAAGGTGAACGCCTCGTCTTCTCCAGATAGATGAACAGGGCGGTAAAGATAAGACAAACCACCGAAGAGAAACGGATGGTAGGATCATCAAACCAGTCGAGCGTCTTACCGAAAACCATGACATAAGCAAACGAACAGAGCATGATACTGAACACCGTAACATTGCCAAACTTCGACATCGTTATCGGGAACTTAGGCATCGGATACTTATGATAAGGCATGGTGAAGAACACGATGATGATGCCTGCCAGCATGAATGCCATCATGAAATGATAAACATACTGCCACTCATAAGCATAGGCAAGCCATGCCGTTAGCCAGGTTCCCAACTGTCCGATAATCATGAAGAAGAGATAGATGACCGGCTGCGACACCATCTTCTCCGAATCTACCGCATCCCATGCTTCCTCGGTAGTAGGTTCGCATCCCGGCGTGATATTCCTCGTAGCCTCTATTCCGAAACCATATCTGATGAGCACGAAGAGATGCGCCATCAGCAGCGTCTGGCGGACAAAACCCATCAGCAGACTGCACAGTCCGAGTATAAACAGCGAGTCGGTCTGGGCACACACGAAACTGAGGATAAAGAGAATGGAGAAGCCCACGATGCACATCATCTTCTCTCTACGTATGCACACCAGATCATAGAAGAACGGCGAGAAAGCCGCCATTCCTATCGAGGTGCAGAAGCCAGCAAAGGCGATGTATTCCGACTGGATGCCGAGTCCGCTCATCATCTCGCCGCTGTTGGCAGAATAGACGCCACTCATCGTAATCATCGGCACGAAGAGGATGATCATGAAGATGATGCCGAGCGGTTTGGGCACCCAATCATAAAACGGATAATTCTTATATTCTTCTTCCATATATTACTTCATTTCCATCTAGCTGTTTTTTACTTTCTCTCAGCCTTGACAACCACCATCATGCCGGCAGCAAGATGCTCATTATCCTCTTTGCTGAGGTTGTTGAAATCGATTCTTACAGGCACACGCTGCTGAATCTTGACAAAGTTGCCAGCCGAATTATCTGTAGGTACCAGCGAATATTTCGAACCGGTAGCACCAGAAATGGCGGTCACCGTACCCTCAAACTCCTTGTTACTGATGGCATCTACAGTCATACGCACCTTCTGTCCTACATAGAGATTCTCTATCTGGGTTTCCTTATAGTTGGCAATCACCCATTTGTTGTTGGTTGGAATGATGTAGGTAATGGTGGTTCCTGCATTCACCATCTGTCCCTCCTCGATAGAGCGGCGACCCAGTTTGCCGTCACAAGGAGCCACAACCACACAGTAAGAGAGATTCAGCTTTGCCATCTCTACGGCTGCCTCGGCACGCTCGATGGAGGCAGCCACATTCTGCTTGCGGGTAGTTACCTCATTTACACCCTTATAGGCAGCAGCCTGCTGCTTCTTTACCCCTTCGAGTTTCTTTCTGGTGGCTGCATATTCTACCTCCAACTGTTCGAGCTGGATAGGAGTAGCCGCCTTTTTTTCTACCAGGTTGCGATAGCGTTCGCAGTCCTTGGCAAGTTTGGCAAGTCGTACATTTATTTCATCGATAGATGCCTGATAGATAGAAGCGGATGTCTCGGTGGTCTGCTCTGTAGCGTTGATGACATTGGCTCCTGCCTTGGCATCCTTGAGGGCTGCTTCAGCCTCCATCAGACGGATACGATACTCCCGGTCGTCGAGCACAAGGAGGGTATCTCCCTTGTGTACTTCCTGATGTTCTCTGAAGCATACCTTGGCGATATAGCCGGATGCACGGAGATTAACCGGTGAGATATATTGTTCTATCTGAGCATCATTGCTCGTTTCGTTAGAGTTATAATCGAGGAAGAGGCATACGATTTTCCAGAGTCCGAAAGCCAGGATAGCAACACCTATCAGGCTGGCGATAATCTGTCTTACGCGCTGCTTCTTCAGTTTCTTCCTGGTTTCTTCGTGAGATACCTGTGTAGCCTCTGCTGTTTCTACATTTTTATTTTCGTTCTGTTCCATAGTTTTATTGTAATTTGGAATCAGGGAATATGAAGAAAAGTTTTTTACATCCCGTTTTCCTGTTTATATTTTATTTCTTAATGATTTATTCTTCTCCGTTATTTAGCAACCGAAATCTGGTTGAGCTGTCCAGTCAACTTGAGCAGCGAGAGATTGGCAACCTTGTAGCGATAGTAGGCTGTGAGATAATTGTTCATTGCCTCGCTCATACGCATCTCGTCCTGCAGCACCGCTGTCATCGAAGCCACACCCTCCTTATACTGGTCGGCTGTTACGTTGTAAACATCCTGCGCCATGGTATAATTATCAAACTGCTTCTTGTAGTTGCGCTGACTGTTGTTCACCTCGCTCACCGCATTCATATAGTTTGCCTGCAGTCCCTTCAGGGCGTCCTCGTAACCGATGCGTGCATTCTCCTCCTCTATCTTCGCCTTTCTGATTTTAGAACGCTTTTCAAAACCATCGAATACAGGCACTCTCAGTTGAATGCCCAGACCATTGGAACCATACCAGTGGTTTGACTCGCCCGAATGAATCCAGTGATCTATCCTATCGGTAAAGGCAGAATACATCAGGTTTCCGGTCAGCGAGAGCGATGGCAGATAGCCGTCCTTGGCAAGTTTGGTCTGCTTCTGGGTGAGCAATTTCTTCTGTTCCAGCAACTGGAGTTCGTAGAGTCCCGTATCCAGTCCGTCAGCCTTCACCATCTCTATCTTTCCCGGATCTACGGCTGTCACCTTCATCTCCTTCTCGGCAGGATAATCTATCACATACTTGAGCATGGTATACTGCTGTTCGAGCATGGCGATGGCGTTATCGCGCTGCACGGTGAGGTTCTCGATATTGAGATTCACTCGCTTCAGATCTACCTCCAGACTCATCTGGTTATCATAGAAAGCCTGGGTGATGTTTCTGAGTTCTACCAGTCGCTTGATATTGTCATCCGTCAGACGAATCTGCTCAGATGTGTTCTGCGCCATGTAATACATCTTGGCAGTCTGCACGATGAGGTCTTCACGCGCCTTCTCATAAGAGAGTTGGTTGAGTTTATCGGCAATCTTGGTGATATCGATGGCGGTAAGAATCATCTGGTTATACAGCGGCATCTGCAATTGTACACCCGCCGAAGCATTATACTGCAACGTCTTGGTTACATTATAAGGCTTGCCGTAAGCCGAGCCGTCGGTAACCGAAACAGGCGGCGTAAAGTTGTCGTTGAGCTGTGCCACCGCATTGATTTGCGGATAGAGTTTAGCCTGATTTTCGCTGATAGCGTACTTTCCCTTAGCTATTTCGTTTCGGCTGCTCTGGAGCGACAGGTTGTTATCCACTGCCATCTGCAGGCACTGGCTGAGCGTAAGCGTCTCCTGTGCGCCAAGAGTATGGAAAGCTCCGAGCGCGAAACATAAGATGATTATTTTCTTCATATCTTCTTAATGATTTCTATTGATTTACGTTTCATTTATTATCTGGATGCAAAGGTACAGCTTTTCGGTGATAAAAGACTATTCACATCTTATCACAATATGTTCAAAATTTCCGAAAATAACAATAAAAATAGGTCTAGCAACACCGCGCTAAGCGGGATCACTAGACCTATCTTCTTATCTATCAAGAACTTATATTCTTATTTTAGTCTTCATCAGCAAACTCATTCAGAGTATATGCGCTGCTGCCATCAAAGCAATGGGTACATACCTGGCACTTTGGAAGACCGATGGCCTCTACCAGCTGCTCGATGGTGTTGAACTTCAGGGAAGTCAAGCCCAACTGGTTAGCAATCTCATCTACCATTCTCTGATACTCAGGAGAACCGGTGGTAGCGTATTTCTCAAGATTCTTGTTGGCATCGCCCTCAAACTTCTCAATAATACGGCGGGTAATCAGCTCCATGTCACTCTTGGAAGAAGTGAAGTTGATGAACGGACAGCCGTATACCAATGGAGGACACGCTATACGCATGTGGCACTCCTTCAAGCCAGCCTGGTCGAAAAGCACCTTCACATTGTCGCGAAGCTGGGTACCACGAACGATACTGTCATCACAGAATAACACACGCTTGCCCTTCAGCATCGCCTTGTTAGGAATCAGCTTCATCTTGGCTACCAGCGAACGCATGCTCTGGTTGCTTGGAGTAAAACTGCGAGGCCATGTAGGCGTATACTTGGCAATACAGCGCTGGTAAGGCACACCCTTGCCGGCAGCATAACCCATCGCCATACCCGTACCTGAATCAGGAATACCGCTGCAGCAGTCTACCTCCACATCATCGGTCTTGGCGAGATTAAAGCCGTTGGTAAAACGCGCCTCCTCTACATTCTTGCCCTCGTAGGTAGATGTAGGGAATCCGTAGTAAACCCAGAGGAAAGAGCAAACCTGCATCTTCTTGTTGGCAGGACGGATCTGCTCCATGCCATCAGCTTTAATCTTCACGATTTCGCCTGGTCCTACCTCATATGCTGTTTCATAATCGAGATTAGGGAACGAGGTGGTTTCGCTGGAAGCCGCATAGGCTCCTTCCTTCTTGCCGATGATGATTGGAGTACGTCCCCAACTGTCGCGCGCACAGATGATGCCATCCTCGGTAAGGATCATCATGGTGCAGGAACCTTTGATGTGATGGAAAACGTTTTCGATACCTTCTCTGAAGGTTTTACCCTGAATAATGAGCAGAGCCACCAACTCAGTAGGATTGGTACTACCCGAAGACATTTCAGCAAAGTGCATGTTCTTTTCGAGCAGAAGCTGAGTAAGTTCATCCTTGTTTACTATCTTAGCTACAGTGCAAATGGCAAAGCGGCCAAGATGAGAGTTCATGATGAGTGGCTGGGCATCTGTATCGCTAATCACGCCGATGCCCGATGTAGCTCCTTCAAACTTGTCGAGTGTAGATTCAAACTTCGTTCTGAAGTATGAACTTTCCAGATTGTGGATAGAGCGCACGAAGCCCTTCTCACTACTGTAGGTTGCCAAACCGCCCCGGCGTGTGCCGAGATGTGAGTTGTAATCTGTGCCGTAAAAGAGATCAGCGACACAGCTTTTCTTGGAAATAGTTCCGAAAATGCCTCCCATAAGAGTATAATTCTATGTTATAATTTTGTAATATGGGTGCAAAGATAAATAAAAATCAGAAAATATGCAAGTCTTTTTGCTTTTTTTCTATAAAAACATGATAATGAGGGTAACTTGCTACCCTATTTCGAGAAGAATAAACGGCTACTGAAACGAAAAGCGCTCCGGCAATAATTACCGGAGCGCCATGATATGATTTCCTATGAAATTAATCCAACTTCAGGCTCTTCTTGATAGCCTCGATCTTATCCATTGCAGCAGCTGTGCAGCGGTTGTAGCAACCAGCGCACTTGAATGAAGGATCCTTAACCTCAATATAGAACTTGATCTTAGGCTCTGTACCTGATGGACGGACACTTACCTTGGTGTTGTCATCGCAGAACCACTGGAGTACATTGCTTGTAGCAAGCATATCGAGCTTCTCTACGCTGCCGTCAGCATGCTTAGCCTCCAGGCTCTGGTAGTCCTTCCAGATTACCACCTTGCTGCCACCCAACTCCTGTGGAGGGTTGGCACGGAAGTCTGTCATCATCTGCTTAATCTCGTCAGCACCGGTCTTACCTGGGCGAACTACATTTACTGTGAACTCCTTGCTGAAGCCATACTCTGCATAAATCTGCATCAGGAGGTCGTAGAGAGTCTTGCCCTGATCCTTAGCCCATGCTGCAATCTCGCAAATCAGACAGATAGATGCAGGAGCATCCTTATCGCGTACCTTATCGTATGGCAAGAAACCGAAGCTCTCCTCACCACCACCGATGTACTGCTGCTTGCCCTCAGAGATAGCAATCTCGCGTGCAATCCACTTGAAACCAGTGTAGCAGTCGCGCAACTCTACGTTGTTCTTCTTGGCAATCTCAGCGATAACCTCTGTTGTTACGATGGTCTTTACGAGGAAGTCTGTTGGCTTCAACTTGCCCAACTTCTTCTTGTTCTCGATGATGTAGTAGCAGAACATCATGGCTGTCTGGTTACCATTGATGATCATCCACTCGCCCTTGTCGTCGCGGCAAACGATGGCCAGGCGGTCAGCATCTGGGTCGGTAGCTACCACGAGGTCAGCGTTCAACTTGGTACCGAGCTTCATACCGAGGGTCATAGCCTCTGCATTCTCTGGGTTTGGAGAAACCACTGTTGGGAAGTTGCCATCTACAACCATCTGCTCAGGAACTACATTGATGTTCTGGAAGCCCCAAGAACGCAGACAGAGAGGAACGATGACACGACCTGTACCATGCATAGCTGAATAAACGATGTTGAGGTCTTTCTGACGGTTGATGACATCCTGGTCAATCATAGCAGAATGAACGGCTGTCATGTAGTCGTAATCCATCTCACCACCGATAATCTTGATCTTATCCCAGTTAGCCTCAAACTTCACCTGGTCGATAGTAACCTTGTTTACCTCCTCGATAATACCTGTATCGTGTGGAGCCAGAACCTGAGCACCGTCGCTCCAGTAAGCCTTGTAACCGTTGTACTCCTTAGGGTTGTGAGAAGCTGTTACGTTGACACCGGCCTTTGCACCGAGCTCACGGATAGCGAAAGAAATCTCTGGTGTAGGACGGAGGCTCTCGAAGAGATAAGCCTTGATGCCATTGGCAGAGAAGATGGCAGCTACGGTCTCAGCGAAGAGACGGGAATTGTTACGGCAGTCGTGACCTACTACTACAGAAAGGTTCTCCTCACCTGGGAAAGCCTTGAGGATGTAGTTAGCAAAGCCCTGTGTAGCCATACCAACGATATACTTGTTCATGCGGTTGGTACCTGCGCCCATGATACCGCGCAAACCACCAGTACCGAACTCCAAGTTCTGATAGAATGCATCAACGAGAGCAGACTTGTCCTCTGCGTCGAGCATTGCCTTTACTTCCTTACGGGTTTCTTCGTCAAAAGCAGGTGTAAGCCACTGCTGTGCTCTTTCTTCACACTGCTTGATCAATTCTGCGTTATTAGCCATAGTTTGATTATATTATGTTATTAATTAATTCTTATCGAGAAGGATGTGCACGAAAACAATGCATAATTTCTCTATTTGCGTACAAAGTTATATAAAAATTTTGATAAACCAAGCAAGAATGAAGTTTTTTTTGTATTTTTGCACATTGAAATGGAATTGAAAATAGAATAAAGCTCATATTTAGCAATATTATATTGGTAAGATAGCAAAGTTGAATGAACAAAATATAAAAACAATAGAATATGGAAGTATATTACACGGGCGTCATCATCGCCGTATCCACCTTTTTAATAATAGGTATCTTTCACCCTATCGTCATGAAGACGGAATATTATACGGGCACCCGCTATTGGTGGGTTTTCCTCGTTGCAGGCATCATCTGCATCGGAGCTGCCTTCCTGGTTGCCAACGTGCTCTTCTCTGCCATACTGGGCGTAGTAGGTGCTTCATGCCTTTGGAGCATCGGTGAACTCTTCGAACAGAGACAACGCTGCGAGAAAGGCTGGTTCCCGAAGAATCCGAAAAGAATAGGAACAGGATATTACAGGGACGAGAAGAAGTGAAGAACGAGGAAAAGTGAAGAACGAAGAAACAACGTTCGACGGACGAAGTGAAAGTCAATTCAAGTGTAAAGTGTATAGGAAGAAAACGCCAACGAAATGAAGACAGAACTCATTCTGGTCGGAAAGACCGTAAACAAGCATTTCATTGCGGGCATCAAGGATTATGCCGAGCGCATCACCCATTATATGCCTTTCAATATAACAACCATTCCTGAGCTCAAGAACACCAAGAGTCTCAGCGAACAGCAGCAGAAGGAACGGGAAGGAGAACTGATTCTGAAACTCCTCCAGCCTTCGGATACGGTGGTGCTGATGGATGAACATGGACAGGAATTCCGAAGCATCGAGTTTGCCAAATGGATAGAGCGCAAGCAGGCCACGGCAAGAAGGCTCGTCTTTGTCATCGGCGGTCCTTACGGTTTCTCACCGTCTGTCTACGACCGCGCCAACGAGAAGATTTCCCTCTCCAAGATGACCTTCTCGCATCAGATGGTGCGCCTTATCTTTACCGAGGCGCTCTATCGCGCATGCACTATTATAAAAGGTGAACCTTACCACCACGAATAAAGGTAAAAAAGTTAAAAGGTAAAAAAATGGGGAAAGATAAATATATAGAAATAAAAGGGGCAAGAGCCAACAACCTCAAGAATATCGATGTGAAGATACCTCAGGGCAAGTTTGTTGCCATTACGGGTGTCTCCGGATCGGGAAAATCATCGTTGGCTTTTGATACCTTATATGCTGAGGGCCAGCGCCGCTATGTGGAGTCGCTCTCTTCATACGCTCGCCAGTTTCTGGGACGTATGAGCAAACCGGAATGTGATTTCATCAAGGGATTGCCACCGGCCATCGCCATCGAGCAGAAAGTGATTTCGCGCAATCCACGATCTACCGTGGGCACCAACACCGAAATCTACGAATACCTGCGACTGCTCTACGCACGCATCGGAAAAACCTATTCGCCTATCAGCGGACAGGAGGTGAAACGCCATACTACCGAAGATGTACTCGCCTGTACCCGACAGTATTCCCAGGGTACCAGGTTTGTCATCCTCGCCCCTATCCACGTCATCGAAGGGCGCAGTCTGGGCAAACAGCTGGAGATGTACAACCAGGAAGGTTACGCGCGTATATATATAAAAGGTGAATTCGTGCGCATCGAAGACTTCATGGAGCAGGCTGACAAGGATCTGCTGGAAGTAAGCGGCGATAAACTGAGAAAGAGAATGCAGCAGAAGGATGAAGAAATCTTCCTGGTCATCGACCGTGCTTCGGTAAGCGATGAGAAGGATGATATCAGCCGACTGATGGATTCTGCCGAAACTGCCTTCTATGAAGGCGATGGAGCCTGCCGCCTCGTCTTCCTGCCAAGCAACATCTGCTACGACTTCTCTATCCGGTTCGAAGCTGACGGCATGCAGTTTGAAGAGCCTACCGACAACATGTTTGCCTTCAACTCCCCTCTCGGAGCCTGCCCTACCTGCGAAGGTTTCGGCAGCATAATAGGCATCGATGAGAAACTCGTCATCCCGAACACTTCGATGAGCGTATATGACGGATGTGTGGTTTGCTGGCGAGGCGAAAAGATGGGTATGTGGCTCAAGGAATTCATCCGCAGAGCTGCAGAATACGACTTCCCTATCTTCAAGCCTTACTTCGAACTGACTCAGCAGCAGAAGGACTGGCTGTGGCACGGTCTGCCTGGCGAGAAGAAACGCAAACAGCAGGAAAGGGTGAGCATCGATGAGTTCTTCAGAATGGTAAAGGAGAACCAATACAAGATACAATACCGCGTGATGTTGAGCCGATTCCGTGGAAAGACGATTTGTCCTGACTGCCATGGTACCCGACTCAAGAAGGAAGCCAACTATGTGAAGATTGGCGGAAAGAGCATCACCGAACTGGTTGAGATGTCGATTGTGAACCTGAGCGAATGGTTCAAGAAACTGGAACTCTCTGAGCATGAGAAGGAAATCAGCAAGCGTCTGCTCACCGAAATCACCCACCGCCTGCAGTTCCTCCTGGATGTTGGTCTGGGTTATCTTACGCTCAACCGACTCTCCAACACCCTCTCCGGCGGTGAGAGTCAGCGCATCAACCTGACCACCAACCTGGGCTCATCGCTCGTGGGTAGCGTATATATCCTCGACGAACCTAGTATCGGACTCCATAGCCGCGATACTGCCCGACTGATTAAGGTGCTGAAAGAACTGCAGCAACTGGGCAATACGGTGGTTGTGGTAGAACACGACGAAGAGATTATGCGGGCAGCCGACTATCTCATCGATATTGGTCCCGATGCCGGAAGACTGGGCGGAAGAGTGGTCTACGCCGGTCCGTCATCAGAATATTCAACCACCGACAAGGCTGAACAGGAAAAGCTGCTGGCTGAATATCCGGAGAGTTATACCATCAAGTACCTGACCCACAACGAGGAGATAAAGGCGCCAACGAGCCACCGTGCCTGGAACCAGTATATCGAAATCAAGGGAGCCCGGATGAACAATCTGCGCGGCATCGACGTTAAGATACCGCTCAACGTATTCACCTGCGTAACCGGTGTATCAGGCTCAGGCAAGAGTTCGCTCATCAAGGGAATCCTCTATCCTGCCATGCGTCGCCGTCTGGACCTCGTAGCAGATGCACCAGGCGAATATGCATCGATGGAAGGCGACTGGAAGAGCATCCATCATGTAGAGTTTGTTGACCAGAACCCTATCGGAAAGAGTACCCGCAGCAACCCTGCCACTTATCTGAAGGCATACGATGCGATACGTGCCCTCTTTGCCAACCAGCCACTGGCTAAGCAGATGGGATTCACGCCCCAGTACTTCTCTTTCAATACTGAAGGCGGAAGATGCGAGGAATGTAAGGGTGCGGGATATGTTACCATCGAGATGCAGTTTATGGCAGACCTCACGCTGACCTGCGAGGCTTGTAAGGGCAAGCGTTTCAAGCACGATATCCTGGAGGTACGCTATGGCGGAAAAGACGTCAATGATGTGCTGAACATGACGGTAAATGAGGCCATTGAGTTCTTCAGCGATGAAAAGCTGCAGCGCAACGAGGGCGACTTCGACAACTGCCGCATCATCGTAAACCGCCTGAAGCCGCTTCAGGATGTAGGTCTGGGCTATATCAAACTCGGTCAGAATTCAAGTTCGCTTTCGGGTGGTGAGAATCAGCGTGTAAAGCTCGCCTTCTTCATAGGTAAGGAGGAACAGGAGCCTACGCTCTTCATCTTCGACGAGCCTACCACGGGTCTTCACTTCCACGACATCAAGCGCCTGCTCCATGCCTTCAATGCCCTGATAGAAAGGGGTCATTCGCTGGTAGTGATTGAGCACAATCTGGATGTCATCAAGTGTGCCGACTATATCATCGACCTCGGTCCTGAAGGCGGCGATAAAGGCGGCAATCTCGTTGTTGCCGGAACTCCGGAAGAAGTAGCTGCCTGCAAGGCAAGCCTTACCGGAAAGTTCTTGCGTTAAATTTAAGTTTCAGGGCGTATTGGGTAATTCCACCCACACAGGGTGAAAATACGATATCAGTGGAATCCGACAACCGCCGGATTCCACTTTTTTATTTAAAAAACCAATTCAAAAGAATTATCTGTTATAAAAGTAACTATCATCGAAGGCAGCTTCGATAAGGCGTTGCTTCACTCGGGCGTATTCTGCCGAGTCTTCGATAAAGTACCGAAGAGCAGAAACAATCCTCACATAAACACTGAGCCGATAATCGCCCTTACCCTTTTAGATTGCAAAAACATTTTCCTTATGCATCTCAGCATAAAACATCAGATCAGAACCAGAAACATGATGGTTCTTCATCACTTCACTCAGAACAACACCGAAACGGCTGTTGTCTGCATTAAAATTTTTAATTTTCATCTTAAAATAATTTAAAATGTTGAATATATTTATTTACAAGTTCCCACTACGGGAACTCTCTTTTATTTTCTTTTTAGTATCTTTGCACCATGTATTACAGATCCAACAATCTGCATACCTATAAAAGAACGTATAACCGATACATATATTGTATAACAATATAAAATTTTTAGGAGATGATGAACATCAGTACATTCATTAACATGGCCAGCAAGATTCCTTCACCTGGCCAGTTGGAAGGCCTGGTAACCTTCATGAAGGAAGATGAGAAACTCAGGTTTTTCACCGAGTCTTACCGGAAAACGGGGAATAAGTCGTACAAGCACGATGCACCCCTCTTCGCCGTAGCCTGCATCTTCGAAGGCGGAAAAGGCAAGGACAACATCCGGAGCCTCACACATCTGTCGCTGGTCGACTTCGACCACATCACAGAAAAACCGGATGACGGCACCCTGCGCTCGCTCAAAGAGAGAATCTGCCACGATGCCCACACCCTGCTCTGCTACGTTACCATGAGCGGCAACGGACTGCGCGTCATCTACCGCTACGAAGGCGATGATTATCCCGCCGCCTTCGCCATGGGAAACGACTACTATGCGCATCTCATCGGCAAGGAAAGCGATCCGCTCTGCAAGAACATCACAAGGCTCAGCGGACTCGCCTACGACCCCGAAGTCTATTTCAATCCTGAAGCCACAGCCTTCAGCGCCGAGGAAATCAGCCATTTCCATTCCGCTACGCTCAAGACCGCCCAGAAGAAAAAGAAACAGGAACGCATCGCCGACTACTACGAGCAGATCGTCAAACCCAAGCTGGAAAACGAAAAGATCAGGTACGAACCCGGCAACCACAACCAGTATGTGATGCGGGTGGGCTACATGATGGCTAAGAAGCGGTACGACAGGAAAGAAGCCACCCAGTGGGCTATCAGGCAGTTTCCCGAATACGACGACGTAGAACAGGTGTTCAAATCGTGCTACGACAACACCACTCACCCACAGAAGATGAAGGCTGAAACCGGAAAGATTCCCTATGCCACCGTAGATGAAATCAAAGACTTCCTCGACGGGCATATCAAACTCCGCTTCAACCTCATCACCCTGCGCTACGAGTATCTGAAGGAGAAATGGCGAATCCTCCAGGACCGCAATCTGAATACGCTATGGAGCAACATGTCGCTAACCGCAAGGGTGAGCAAGAGCGACATGATCAATGTCATCGAGAGCGACTATAGCCCGCCCTACAATCCCTTCACCGATTATCTGGAGAATCTCCCACCCTGGCAGGAAGGCGACAAGGACTATATTGCCGAACTCGCTGCCACGGTAAAGATGAAGGGAGACCCCGTGATGCCCTTCTGTGAAGCCCTCAGGAAATGGCTCGTGGCGATGATAGCAGGATGGATAGACGAAGGTGCCGTAAACAATGTCATCCTGGTATTCATCGGCAGACAGGGCGCCTACAAGACCACCTGGTTCAACTATCTTCTGCCGCCGGAACTGAAGCAATACTTCTATACGAAGGCGAATGCCAGGCGCATGACGAAGGATGATATCATCGCCCTTTCGCAGTATGCACTCATCTGTTATGAAGAGCTCGACACGATGAGTCCATCGGAACTGAACCAGCTGAAGGCTGTGGTAACGATGCAGTATACCAACGAAAGGGCGGCATACGGCCATTATGCCGAGCAGCGCAAGCATATCAACACCTTCTGCGGCACGGGCAACAATCCCGAGTTTTTGAGCGACCCTACCGGTAACCGTCGCTGGCTGCCCTACGAGATAGAGAGCATCCTCTCACCCCGTGAGCATCCGTTCAATTACGAAGGCATCTACGCCCAGGCTTACGCCCTCTACAAGAGTGATTTCCGCTACTGGTTCACCGATGAGGAGATAGAAAAGCAGAACCGGCACAACCGCGCTTTTGAGGCGCCCAGACTAGAACAGGAACTTGTGGATCTCTACTTCCGAAAGCCAACGGAGGCGGAGACAGGGGAGTTCGTGTCCATAGCCAGAGCGATGCAGATCATCAGTTGCAACATCTCCCAGAAGCTGAACAGTTCGAAACTGGGCAAGGCTTTCAATGATCTCGGATTCGAAAAGATGCGCACCAAGCACAGCCGTGGTTACAGGGCAATCGTCCGTACTGCCGAGGAAATCAAGGCTTACCAGGTATCCGTCTGCATCAACCCACCGCAATGCGATGATGATGCCCCGTTCTAGCCGTTCCTCCAAACCTTCGGTTCCATCCGGTTCAGGGTGACAGGGTGACACGGTGACACGAGTTTTTCAACATTTCGCCTCGCACGCGGGCAGGCAGGAACTTTCGGCCTGATTTTTCCTGCCTGCCCGCGCGAGAGTAAATCTTCAGAATTCCCTGTCACCCCTGTCACCCTGTCACCCGGAAGCCAGTTACTTCCGAAACGGAAACCAAGGACTTACGGTGCAAAAGTCAGAGACTTACGATGCAAAAGTCAGTAGCTTATGAACCGCAACTCAATCATAAACCCCTTAAAAAATCAAACAAAACTATGGATTTAAGAAGTTATACCAAGCAAGAGCTAGCTCTTCTGTATTTTCCCGATGCTACTCCAGCAGTAGCCAGTGCTCACCTGATGCGATGGATCCAGCGCATCCCCGACCTTCTCCAGAAGCTCGCCGCCACCGGTTACGGCAAGAACTGCAAGGAGTTCACCCCGATGCAAGTCTCCTACATTCTCTACTTCCTCGGTGAGCCCTAACCCTGTTCCGTCTAATCTGAAAATGAGCCAACAAAAGGTACTTCTAACTGAAGACATCATACAATAGGAAAAAGGGTCTATACACCCTTTTGTCGAGGTGTATAGACCCTTGGAACAACCGCAAAGTATGGGTTGATAATTATGCCAGATATTTTGTAGATCCATTTGGCATAAACCAAAACACAATACTATGCAGGATCACAATCTTCACCAGTGAATCGAACCTGCTCATAGCCTTCTGGCAATGGGTTAGCCCCAGCTAATAGAACACAGGAATTTTCCAACTCAACTACAGTGATTGATGGTTTCTGATAATTCTTTTTCATATTCCTTACTTTTTAAATTTTACATATCTATTTCACATATTTTTTGCCATTTTTGATATAGATGCCATGAGTAGGCTCTTTGCTGAGCTTACGACCTTGCAAGTCATATATACCATTTAGAGATGTGTTATCAGCCTCATTGTTGGTTATAACTTGGATGCCCTTTATGGCAGTTGTTGCTCCCTCGCCGACCTCATCTATGCTGATAGAACGGGATTTTGATGCCTGTGACATGTTAGAACTATTACGATTACTTACCGTAAGATACCAACGCTGTGCACCAACTTCGGTAGAAGGGTTTAACGGAGCTATGAGTCCTTGCTTGTTGAGAGCATATACGGCAACTGATGATTCATCCTGACCTAATCCACTTTGTGGAGTGTAGATGCCAGTGAAGTTATACTTGCGAGTCATGCTCATGCAGTAGTATGTCTTCGATTCTGCCTTATGCAACTTGACATTATTGATAGTGATAGTCTTGCTTCCGCTATCTTTTGTTCTCAACAAGTATGGGGTGTTAGCCTCAAACTCTCCAGATGTAGCCTTCTTCACTTCGAGTACCGTCTCATAGCCGCTGCCATCTTTCTTCTCGTACTCATGGAAATTGTTGATGCTTGCCACGGTGATGCCGTTGTCTGTCCAGTCTGTAGCCTGAGTCTCGAAAGGCACGTACACAGCCTGCCACTGGTCTGCGCCGAGATAGTTGCGTGTATTTCAGCGTTGGGGCAGTGAAGTCCACAGGGCTGTCGTAAGCCGCATTGTCATTGATGTCAACAGGCTCGGCTGCCTTGTATGAACCGTCAGACTCCGCTGTTAGCTTAATAATGTTGTCTTTGTTGCCACAGAAGTCCTTGATGTACTTTGTTCCATCTTTTAATTGTGGCATATAGCGCATTCCTCGCTATAAAGATTTGACGTTCCTTCATCAGCCTTTTCTGCCATCTGATAGTTGTGAGACAACTTGTCGCCTTCTGGTTTGTTTGCATATTCACCAATACGGGTTGTCCCGTCGCAAGAGAAGAGGGGTGCTTTATATACAGTATTGTGGTCAGTGGATTTCAAGACTGGATAAGCGTCAGCATTCTCACCCAACTTCTGATACCATGCCAAGGTGCTTTCTTCGGTAGAAACAGATTTGGAACCATTAAGTAGCCATGCCACCTCGCCACTTTTAAACCGATCTTTGGACATTTCCACTGCCTTGCCATTCTCATCATCCTTTCCTCCTATACCGCCTTTACCGTCTGCGACTGTGCCACTAAGATAATAGCAATTTGTTATTGGACCTTCATAGTTATCGCCGCACACGCCGCCGACAGAATATTGTCCGCTTACAGAAGCTGTGTTATAGCAGTTTTTGATTGTGCCACTGTTATTGCCGCACACCCCGCCTATTGTTTCTTTTCCTCTGACAGTGCCTTCATTAAAGCAATTTGTTATTGTACTTGTACCATCCGAGTTATCGCCGCACACGCCGCCGACTTTTTTACCTGTTACGCTTACAGAAGCTGTGTTATAGCAGCTTTTGATTGTGCCACCATAGTTATAGCCGCACACGCCGCCGATATTAAGAACATCATAATCACCTGTTCCGCTGACAGTGCCTTCATTAAAGCTGTTTTCTATTATTCCGCCTTTTTCATTATATCTTCTTTCATTATATCCGCACACGCCGCCTATTGTTTCTTTTCCTCTGACAGAACCTGTATTTTTGCAATCTTTGACAGTGCCACTGTTATAGCCGCACACGCCGCCTATTCTATACTCGTTTTCTTTGCCAATTACAGTGCTGCTGTTAGAACAGTTTTGGAGTTCGCCAGAATTCGATCCGCACACGCCGCCTATATACGGACAGTTACTGGACTGAAAATATGAATCCGAAACTCCTACGTTGGAAATCTTGCCTTCGGCTCCTATGCAGCCAAACAAGCCAACATACCATGAGTTAGATTTATTGAAATACAATCCGCTGATGGTGTGTCCATTGCCATCAAAGGTGCCAGTATATGCATCATCATCAGAAGAAGATTTACCAATAGGTATCCATTCTATAAAGTCGTTTCCGCTTACCAGATCTTTATTTGGGTCAAGAACGCCCGTATTCACGATAATGTCATCCGTGAGGATTGCATTGGCAGATAAATCCTTTTTGACGCCTGGAAGCGTACCATTCACCAGACCTGCAAACCAATAAAGTTCTTCAGCAGTACCAATTTTATATGGGGTTCCTGCGCCATCACCTTCCGGTATTTTTAGATCAATACTTTTCGCCAACATCATGGTTGGCATAATCATGGTTGTCACGAACAAAAGCATCGTGAAAAGCCATCTCAATTTTACAAAATTCGTTTTCATATTGTTAGTTATTAAATTAATATTTTCTTGTAAAAAAAAATACTTTTGTGCATTCAGCCAAATCTTGCCACTATGCAGCGGCATTATCCACCGAAGCACCTATTCTCTCATTGCCGTCAGATATACTGTCATTCCCAGGATGATGACGAAAGACTGTCTGAGAAACAGATAGATATAATATCTTCCTCTCTTGATGAAATCACAGAAGCTGTAGCGAGCCTTGTTGTTTCCATCAAGATATATCCTGTAGTCTTGAACCATGGCATAGCTCATGACTATGGCGAACAGCAGAAGAAACAATGCCACTATAAAAATAGCCTGTTCCTCTTTCGTGAAAGTCTCTATCATATTTTCCATGGTGCAAATATAGTATTTTTTTCGAAAAAAGTGTTGCTTTCCTATAAAAAAGTGTCTATTTTCTATGTTTTAGGTGTCTACTTCCTGCAAGTAGTCCCCCTTTTAACAATTTGTTCCCTTCAGTGATGCGTTTTCCTGGTATTTATCGAAAAATGGTTAATCCTGCTTTTTATCCTCCGGGGCTACATTTTCAGCCATTTTCTCCCGCCATTCGGTAGGAGTACAGCCTTCCTTTAACTTGAAAATGCGGTATAGATAGGTTCGGGCAGAGAAGCCACAAAACGTACCTTGGCAAGCCAGAGGCGGAAGGTGAAGTTTAGGCATGAAGTGAAGTAGCGTGTATCCCCCGCCGGCGCACCAGTCTTCCAGTTTCTTTCACTTCTCTTTCCGGAGTCTTTCAGAAAGCTTCGGGTGTAAAGTCTTTTCCTTGTCAGTATATTCAAGTAACTTGCGAAACTATAGTTACCATATACTTCCTTACTGAACTTTCGCATGTTTTGCCCCACACGCCCTGAAAGGGCAGAAGCCCCTAGCCCAGGGCATCGCCCTTTCAGGGCGTGTGGGGTAAAACTCGCGAAACTTGAATAAGATTCAAGCAAATGATGATTGATTATAATGGGCTTATAAACTCCAGAAAAAAAGAATCTATGAAAAAGTATGATAAAACATGAGCAAGTATGAGCAACTGTGAGTTGACCCCTCACCGATTTCGTATCTTTGCATTGTGGTTCAGAGATAACATCTCATACCACCAAGAGGCAATGCGCAGCGCCCCCTACTACACAAACACAATTTATTAACCTTAAAATGAAGACACTATGATTCTGTACACATTGAAGAAGTATGTCAACGAGAAGTTGAGCGCCGCTTACGGCAAGTTTTTCGCCTACCCTGTAGTCACCCAGACCTATGGTCTTGATGAACTCGCAGAGCACATGGAAAGTCACAACACCCCGTTCTCAAAGGGAGCCATCAAAGGTATGCTCACCGACATGGTGAGCTGCGTAAGAGAACTGGTTCTGCAGGGTATCGCCGTGAAGATTCCCGACCTCGCCATTTTCAGCATCGGCATCAAGAACAAGGAAGGTGCTGCCTCCGAGAAGGAGTTCAGCATCACCAAGAACATTGCCGGACTGAAGCTCCGTGCCCGTGGCACCGGTGAGTTCAAGGCAAACAGTCTGAACCTCGATGTATCCCTGAAGAAGGCTACAGCCGTAACAGGAGATGTTACTCCACCAGACGGCGGTAAGGACAACACAGGCGATACTACCCAGGGTGGCGGTACAAACCAGGGTGGCGACTCAACCCAAACTGGCGGATCAGGCAACACCGAGAGCAGCGGCTCCGATGGTGGCGACGGCCTGGAGTAACCCCCTCGCCAGTAGATGAAGAAAGAAGGTTTTAGACAGGATGCAGTCCGGGATTCGGCTATAGCACCCCCGGCTATTCATCAATATAGCAAGCATCATTGAAACACGCGCTATCAAGCCCATCTGCTCATCCTGTCAGCCTTCCTTCTCCAGTATCGCCCGGATATAGGAAATCCGAGCCCCCAATCCATTTATTAACCTTAAATCAAATGAAAATGAAAAGAGAAACACTCAAGAAAATTCTGAATTTCGTCATTACCGTTCTCACCGCCGTAGCCTCTGCCTTTTGTGTGCAGAGCTGCCAGTAGTATCAACCCTTTAAAGATTCAGCACTATGAAAAACACAAGAAAAATATCACTTATTGTCATTCACTGTTCTGCCACCCGCGTCACGCAGGACTTCACCTTCGAAAAGCTCGAAGCCTGTCATTTAGCCCGTGGTTTCCGCAGCATCGGTTATCACTATTACATCACGAAAGACGGCGTCATCTACCCCGGACGTCCCGAATCAGAAATCGGCGCCCACGCCCGCCATTTCAATGCACACAGTATCGGCATCTGTTACGAAGGCGGTCTCGACGCCGACGGCAATCCGGCAGATACCCGTACGAAGGCTCAGAAGCAGTCGCTCCAGAATCTCCTGACGAGTCTGTGCGTAGACTATCCCGAAGCCGAGATCCTAGGTCATCGTGATCTCCCGAACGTCCACAAGTCCTGTCCCTGCTTCAGTGTTCAGGCTTGGCTGAATGAAATCAAATTCCACATTTAGCCCTCTATTCAGTTGATATTGTTCATACTTTATTATTTTTTCTACGCTCTCCCCCAATCTTAAGTGATTAAGGTTGGGGGATTTTTTGTTCAGGAATCTGCAAACTTCTTCATAATGAGGAGTATTGCGCCCCCCACTTTTCCACAGAAAAGAAGGCTGTAACATGAAATATAAGGCATAATTGTTTTAAATAATGTAAAAAAGTAACGTAATACTAAACTTTATATGTACTTTTGCATCGAATTAAATAAAAATAAGAAACAAATTAAAGAGAAAATATAAAAAAGAAGAAAGGATATGAAGATGAAAAGAATCATATTGACACTCACTATGCTGGTGGCTCTTGTAGCTACTGCATCTGCTCAGGCAGAGATTAAGTTCGACAAACTGATACACAACTTCGGTTCGTTCGAAGAGTCAAACCCGGTACAGAAGGCTACCTTTACCTTCACCAATGTGGGCAACAAGCCTTTGATTATCAACCAGGCTATTGCCAGCTGCGGCTGTACCATACCTTCTTACACCAAGAAGCCTATCGCTCCAGGCGAGAAGGGACAGATTAGTGTTACCTATAACGGCAAGGGCATGTTCCCTGGTCATTTCAAGAAGAGCATCACCGTCCGTTCTAACGGCAATGTAGAAATGTCACGTCTTTATATAGAAGGTGTTATGACAGAAAAGAAATAATCTAGCTCAATACATATTTAAAAGTAAGCATGATTTTCTATTTCTCCGGAACAGGAAATACCAAGTGGGCAGCAGCCAGACTGGCAGCGGCTACACACGAAGACTTGATTCCTATCGCCCCCTATATGCGGGCGGACGATTCAAGCCACAATATAGCCGAGCCGTTTATTCTGAAAGAGAATGAACGGCTCGGATTCGTTTTCCCCGTACATGGCTGGAGGGTTCCACGCCTTGTAAGGGAGTTTATCAGGAAGATGAAGATACGGAGAGAAACTCCTGATGCTAATACAGAAGACAAGGAGACATTCAGGAAGCATCCTTTCGCCTATTGCGTCTGTACAGCAGGCGACAGCATCGGACTCACCATCGAAAACCTCAACGATACGATTGCGCTGAATGCAACGCTTCAGGCATTGGGCATCACGGAGGTTTCTGCTTCCTACTCGCTCATCATGCCGGAATCTTATGTGGGACTTCCTTTCATGGATGTTGATCCGAAGGAGCGCGAAGTTCGTAAGAAATCGAAATCGGCACAGGAACTGGCGGTTATCTGCGAAGAGATATTCGACAGGAAAGAGGGCGTGAACCGTCTGGTAAAAGGTCCTATCCCCTGGTTCTTCACCAAGGTTGTGGGCGGATTCTTTGAGAAGGTGCTCATCACCGACAAGCGGTTTCATGTGGAGAAAGACAAGTGCGTGAAGTGTGGCATCTGTGCCAACGTCTGTCCTGTAGGCGATATCAAGGGCGGTCATGGAGAATATCCGGAATGGCTACATCACAAGGATTGCCTCACCTGCTTTACCTGCTATCACCATTGTCCGCATCACGCCATCGAGTTTGGTCACCAGACTCAGAAGAAAGGACAATACTTTTATAAATAATCCCCCATCTACCCTAACTGTTTATGAAGAAGGCAATCATCTCTCTGGCGCTCGCCTTCCTGGGCATCGCCAATCTCTATGCCGTAAAGGCTAAACCGGGCATCGCCAAGATTATGCTGGCTGATGGAACCGTAGCATGTGCTACCCTGCATGGCGACGAAACCTTCCACTACTACATGCTGCTGGACGGTACGCCCCTGCGGGAAACCCAAGACGGAAAATACGAAAAGATAACTGCTGAAGAGTTGAACACCCGAAAGACCCGTGCTTTCTCTTCAGAGAATCTTACAAGAGCTTCAGAAATAGGAACCGTGAGCCCAAGCTATTTCCCTCATAAGGGAAGTCCGAAGGCATTGGTACTCCTGGTGCAGTTTCAGGATGTGAAGTTCAAGAGTAAGGATCCGGTTGCTACATTCAACCATTACCTCAACGGAAAGAAGGGAGAAGCTATGCCTGAGGCTGATAAAGAAGTGTTTATCACCGACATGCCTTACTGCCAGAACTATGGCAGCGTACAGCAGTATTTCGCTGACATGAGCGATAACCAGTTCATACCACAGTTTGATGTAGTGGGTCCTGTTACGGTAAGCAGGAATTCTGCTTATTATGGCAAGAACGGAGTTGACGACGGAAGTGACACCAACTATCCTCAGATGATTAAGGAAGCCTGCCAGCAGGTAGACGACAAGGTTAACTTTGCCGATTACGACAGCGATGGCGATGGATATGTAGACCTCGTATATGTAATCTATGCCGGCTATTCTGAAAGTATCGTAGGTAATTCAGGCGATTGTCTCTGGCCGAAATCGGGTACCGTAGGAGTGGGAACCTATGACGGGAAAACAGTATCCCGGTACGGCATTAACAACGAGCTGAACAATAAGCCTGCAGATACCCAAGACGGCAAATACTACATCAATGGTATCGGTCTCTTCTGCCATGAATTTTCGCATACCCTCGGTTTGCCAGACATCTATCCGACCAACGAAATCACTGAGCACAACCAGAGTCCTGAATATTGGGACGTCATGGATACGGGCAATTATCAGGCTGACGGCTATCAGCCTATCCCTTATTCACCATGGGAGAAGAGCATCGTAGGATGGAAACAGCCTACCCTCCTTTCTGATACCGAGGCGAAGCAGATAAAGCTGGAACCATACGACAAGGCATCGGATGCATACAAGATTATAGCCAACAGCCAGGGCGAATACCTGCTGCTGCAGAATATCAGAAACGAGGGATGGTACAAGGAGGCTCTGAGTTACGGATTGCTGGTATGGCGCATCGACTACGATGATTTGCCATCGGTTAACCTGGGGGATAATCCCAACAACACGACAGGTAAGCCAAGGGTCATGATTGTTCCTGCAGACGGAATGGTATACAACAGCTATAATAGAACTGTCAGCGACAATGATATTATCACGAGTCTTCAGAACGACCCGTTCCCAACCTACAAGGCGGGCTCTGCTACAGAGTACGAGGTGAACAGTCTGACCAGTATCACCCTGAACAACAGTGTTGATACGAGTCATCCGCTCTACAACATCACAAAGGATGAAGCAACCGGTCTGGTAACCTTCGATTATCTCAAGAACTTCTCTCCTACCGGAATCTCTTCGGTCATCATCGGTAAAGACAGACCGACAGCCTATTTTGATCTGAAAGGCAGAAAGGTTTCCGTTCCACAAAAGGGCAAGATTTATATTACCAGCAAGGGACAGAAGATAGTATACTAACTATATAAACAATGAGGGTGTGTCATTAAACATGACACACCCTCTTATTATTTTAATATATTCTAGGACCGAAGATGGTAGTACCTACACGAACCATCGTGCTGCCGTGCTTGACGGCAATATGATAATCGTGACTCATACCCCAGCTACGCTCGCAGAAAGCATCATCAGCAGCAAAATATCTGGCCTTTATCTCATCAAAGAACTGGGCAGCCTCATCAAACTCCTGAGCAATCTGCTGCTCATCGTCTGTATTAGATGCCATCATCATGATGCCACAAATCTGCACATGCTTCATCTCCCGCCATTCGCCTGCCTCAAGGAGTTCGCGGCAAGCATCAAGAGAAAGACCCGATTTGGTATCTTCCTCAGCCAGATGAAGTTCCAGAAGAACCTTCACCACACGATCGTGCTTGGCAGCCTGCTTCTCAATCTCCTTGAGAAGTTTCAGACTGTCTACCGATTCAATCATCGAGATATAAGGTGCGATATACTTCACCTTATTGGTCTGCAGATGACCAATGAAATGCCACTCGATGTCCTCAGGCAGCGAAGCCACCTTCTTGGCGAGTTCCTGCTCATGACTCTCGCCGAAGATACGCTGTCCTTCAGCATAAGCCTCCTCGATATACTCGTTGGGATGGAACTTGCTGATAGCAACGAGACGGACACCGGCAGGCAAGCTGCCCAGCACCTCATGGAGATTTCCTTTTACATCATACATAGTTCAATTATTTTTGCTCCTCGTATTCAGGCACATCATTCTTCTCCTCTTTCTTCTCGTTAGGAGCATGGTGCTCGAATACATCCATCAGTTTGGTTTCGTTCAAACCAACCACATCATAATCTATCATGGTCTTGCCCATCACCTCATCAATATAACGGAGGGCACGGGCGAGAGACTTAGCCTGAACAAGATAGGTAACATTGCTGCGCTTCTCCTTCTCACTCTTCTCATCAATTGTAATGAACTGGAGTTTAGCCTTATACCACTTATCATCATCATCCACATCGCTGAAGAAGATTTCGCCGTAGCCAGCCTTACCGATACCGCTCACCTTCAACTCGCCGCTTACATAAACCGACATCTCATCGATGATGGCGCTCTCAGCCTCGGTAAAGCTCAAAGCATCTACTACGTATGCTTCAGAAACAACCTTTTCTGAACCATCCTCCATTGTCTTCTGATATTTCACTTTGGTCTCAAACCATGTACTTGTTCTACTTCTCATATTTTTCTTCTTACTTATTTTTAATTAATTAGTATAATCTTATAACATTTCTTGAAATTAAGTGCAAAGTTATAAAAAAGAAAGCAAAGAGCGACATATTTAAAGAGTTTTTAATCAAAAAATAAAATTTAACCGAAAGTTATTCTCAATTCTCATCTAATTTTCTTATCTTTGCAGCCGAATAGCGTAAATTGAAAAGACCAAAAGGTCATAGAATTCAATTTTCGACACGGATAATTAATAGAAAGAAACAATATTTTAAGATGCCAGAAATATCTGTACGCGGTCTTGAAATGCCAGAGTCACCTATCAGAAAGTTGGCTCCTCTGGCTGCCGCAGCAAAAAAACGTGGAGTAAAGGTATATCACCTCAACATCGGTCAGCCTGACCTTCCAACTCCTCAATGTGGCCTAGATGCCTTGAAGCATATAGACCGCACGGTCTTGGAGTATTCTCCAAGTCAGGGCTATCTCAGCTATCGCGAGAAGCTTGTAGATTACTATAAGAAATTCAACATCAACGTAACTGCCGATGATATCATCATTACATCGGGAGGTTCTGAGGCTGTACTCTTCTCTTTCATGAGCTGCCTCAACCCTGGCGACGAGATTATCGTACCAGAACCTGCTTACGCTAACTATATGGCGTTTGCCATCTCTGCGGGTGCCAAGATCCGTACCATCGCCACAACGATAGAAGAAGGTTTCTCCCTGCCTAAGGTGGAGAAGTTTGAGGAGCTGATCAATGAGCGCACCCGTGCCATTCTGATCTGCAACCCTAACAACCCTACGGGCTATCTCTATACCCGCAGAGAGATGAATCAGATTCGTGACCTGGTGAAGAAGTACGACCTCTATCTCTTCTCTGATGAGGTTTACCGTGAGTATATCTATACCGGCAGTCCTTATATCAGTGCGATGCACCTGGAAGGCATCGAGCAGAACACGGTTCTCATCGATTCTGTTTCGAAGCGTTACAGTGAGTGCGGTATCCGTGTGGGTGCCCTCATCACCAAGAATGCAGAAATCCGCAAGGCGGTGATGAAGTTCTGCCAGGCCCGTCTCTCTCCTCCACTGATCGGTCAGATTGTAGCCGAAGCTTCTCTGGACGCTCCTGAAGAGTACTACCGCGATGTATACGATGAGTATGTAGAGCGCCGTAAGTGCCTGATAGACGGCTTGAACCGCATTCCGGGCGTATACTCTCCTATTCCTATGGGAGCCTTCTATACCGTAGCCAAACTGCCTATCGATGATTCAGAAAAGTTCTGCCGCTGGTGTCTGGAGGAATTCAACTACGAGGGCGAAACCATCATGATGGCTCCAGCCTCCGGTTTCTATACGACTCCTGGAGCCGGCCACAATCAGGTTCGTGTAGCTTACGTCTTGAAGAAACACGATCTGGAGCGTGCTCTGGTGGTTCTGGGTAAGGCACTTGAGGCTTATCCGGGAAGAGTGGAAGACGAAGGACTGTAAGAAAGTGAAGAACGAAGAGTGAAGAATACAACAGCTTCACTAATCATAAAGTTCAAAGATCAAAATTCAAAGTAAAGATGAATTTTCCTCTATTTATAGCAAAGAGATTATATAGCGATCAGGGCGATAAACGTAAAGTTTCTCGCCCTGCTATTCATATAGCCACTGCAGGTGTTGCTATCGGACTCGCCATTATGATTATGTCGGTATGCGTAGTGCTCGGATTCAAGCATACCATACGTGACAAGGTAATAGGATTCGGAAGCCATATACAGGTGGCCGACTTCATGACGCTGCAGCAGCAAAACCAGTATCCGGTGGTTATGAACGACTCGATGGTCAACGTACTGAAAAAGATACCTGGCGTAAAACATGTGCAGAAATTTGCCATGAAAGAGGGAATCCTGAAGACGGACAGCGATTTCCTGGGCGTCATGTTCAAAGGTGTAGGGCCTGATTTTGATTCTACCTTTATCCATCAGAACATGATCGAAGGCAGCATCCCTAAGTTTGATGACAAAGCGAGTCATAACCAGATTCTCATCTCACAGCTGATGGCTGGTAAGCTGAAGCTGAAGACGGGAGAACGCATCTTTGCCTACTTCTTTGATGACAACGGAGTGCGTATGCGCCGCTTCACCATCAAGGGTATCTATCAGACCAACCTGAAGAAGTATGATGAGGTAATGGTATACACCGATCTCTATACTGCCGTGAAGCTGAACGGATGGGAAGAAGACCAGACGAGCGGTGCAGAACTGACAGTAAACGACTTCAACAAGCTCAACGAGACTGAAGATTATATTATTAATAAGGTGAACCGCACGGTAGATCACTATGGAGAAACCTACAGCAGTTCTACCATCAAGGACCTGAATCCAAACATCTTCCAATGGCTGAGCCTGATGGATCTGAATGTCTGGATTATTCTCGGTCTGATGCTGATAGTAGCCGGCGTCACCATGATCAGCGGTCTGCTCATCATCATTCTGGAACGCACCTCCATGATAGGCGTAATGAAGGCATTGGGTGCTCGCAACAAGACCATCCGCCACACCTTCCTGTGGTTTGCCGTCTTCATCATCGGCAAGGGTATGCTTCTGGGCAACGCCATCGCCCTCGGCATTCTTACCCTCCAGTACTTTACAGGCATCATCAAACTCGATGCACAGACCTATTATGTAAGTACCGTTCCGGTAGAATTCAACTGGCTTGCCATCATAGCCCTGAACATTGCTACGCTGCTGATAAGTATCTTCATGCTCGTAGCACCAAGCTACCTGATTTCTCACATCCATCCAGCCAAATCAATGAGATATGAGTAAAATACAGTCTATAACACCACAATATGTTGACTAAAAAGGAAAAAAAATAATTATTTTATGTAGTTTTTGAAAATAGTGCACATTTTATTTTGCAGTGTGCACTATTTTCATTATCTTTGCACAAAATTTTGTAAATTGTGCAATGAATTCAATACCAAGTTTTAACTCGTATATTGAGAACAGCATTATCAAGAATTGGAATCTGGATGCGCTCACCGATTACAAGGGCGCAACCCTCCAATATCACGATATTGCCAGAAAGATTGAGAAGCTACACATCCTGTTCGAAAACAGCGATGTAAAGAAGGGCGACAAGATTGCCGTCTGCGGAAGAAATAGTAGCCAGTGGGCAGTAGCCTTCCTGGCCATTATTACTTACGGAGCCATTGTCGTACCTATACAGAACGAATTTAAGCCTGAGCAGATTCACAACATCGTGAACCACAGCGAAAGCAAACTTCTGTTCGTTGGTGACGTGGTAGCTACAGAGATAACACCAAAGGAGATGCCTTCGCTGGAAGGAATCATCTATCTTCCGGACAATTCGCTTGTCATCTCGCGCTCTGAGAAACTGACTTATGCGCGCGAGAACCTCAATGCAATGTTCGGACACAGATATCCTAAGTATTTCAGACCAGAACACGTGAAGTATCACGTAGACGATCCTGAAGAACTGGCGATGATCAACTATACCAGTGGAACTACCGGTTTCTCAAAAGGTGTGATGCTCCCATACAGAGCACTTTGGGGTAATCTTGACTACCTCATTGATTCAGTGAAACCAAATATAGGTAAGAACAGCAACATCCTTTCTACCCTTCCGATGGCTCACATGTATGGACTCATGACAGAATTTCTCTTCAATATAGTATTGGGTAACCATATCTTCTTCCTTACCCGTCTGCCGAGCCCAACGCTCATCTCAGAGGCGTTGTCAGAAATCAAGCCAGACATCCTCTATGCGGTGCCGCTTGTAGTAGACAAGATTGTAAGAAAGGAAGTATTCCCACATATCCAAACCAACCGTGCACGACTGCTGATGAACATGCCTGTCATCAATAAGCGCATCAAGGAGAAGGTTCGCGAGTTTGTATTGAGAAAGTTTGGCGAACGTCCTTACGAGGTTGTTGTGGGTGGTGCTCCGCTCAACAAGGAGATAGAGAACTTCTTCATCAGCGTAGGTTTCCCTATCGCAATGGGATATGGTACCACTGAGACTGCTCCACTTATCACCTTTGCCCATCAGGACAACTATGTGGCAGGAAGCTGTGGTGTTGCCGTGAAGCACATGGAGGTAAAGGTTTTGAGCGATGACCCGGAGAACGTAGCCGGTGAACTGGTTTGCCGCGGCATCAATGTGATGAAGGGCTATTACAAGAACCAGGAGGCAACAGATGCCGTAATAGATAAAGACGGATGGTTCCATACAGGCGACCTGGCAACGATGGACGCCGACGGACATATCTTCATAAGAGGCAGAAGCAAGAACATGCTGCTGGGACCTAACGGACAGAACATCTATCCGGAAGAGATTGAGGACAAGCTCAACTCCATGGCTATGGTCAACGAGAGCATCGTAATACAGAGCGATGACAAGCTGGTAGCTCTAGTTCATCCGGATATGGAAGAAGTTAACAACCTCGGCTTTACAGACGAAGACCTGGAGAACATCATGGAGCAGAACCGCAAGGAACTGAACATGCAGATACCTAGCTTCGCAAAGGTGTCACGCATCAAACTTCATAATCAGGAATTTGAAAAGACAGCCAAGAAGTCTATCAAGCGTTACCTCTATCAGAACGCAATCTAGAGACAGGCCCTATCTGCTGACAGACCATCAGCAGATAAGGTCTATCATCAGCAAACGGACTTCAGTACGAGAAAAATATAAAAAAGCAAATCGTTAAATAACAAGAATATGGAGATTCCAAGTTTTAACGCACTAATCCAAAAGAGCATCGTAGACCATTGGGATATGGATGCTCTGACAGACTACAAGGGAGCAACCTTGCAGTACCATGATGTAGCACGCAAAATTGAGAAGCTACACATCATGTTTGAGAACTCTGGTGTAGTAAAGGGCGACAAGATAGCACTTTGCGGTCGAAATAGCGCAAACTGGGCTGTAGCATTCCTTGCTACCCTTACCTATGGTGCCATTGCCGTACCTATCCTGCATGAATTCATGCCAGACCAGATTCACAACATCGTAAACCACAGCGATGCCAAACTGCTCTTTGTGGGTGATGTTGTAGCTACACAGATTGATGCAACGAAGATGCCAGGTCTTGAAGGCATCATCTATATACCGGATTATTCACTTGTCGTTTCACGTACCGACAAGTTGACTTATGCGCGCGAACACCTCAACGAGATGTTCGGTATCAAGTATCCTAAGTACTTCCGCAAAAACCATGTCAACTACTATATGGAACAGAATCCGGATGAGTTGGCTATGATCAACTATACCAGCGGAACTACCGGTTTCTCCAAGGGAGTAATGGTTCCATACCGTGCACTCTGGGGCAATGCAGATTTTGCTGAGGACGTACTGGGTAAGAAGATCAAGCCGGGAGATTCTATCATCAGTATCCTGCCGATGGCCCACATGTACGGCATGGCGTTTGAATTTATCTTCGAATTCATCAAGGGCTGCCACATCTTCTATCTCACCCGCATCCCTAGTCCAGCCATCATTGCCGAGGCATTCGGCCGCATCAAGCCAGCCGTCATTATATCTGTACCTCTGGTTATCGAGAAGATTATCCGCAAGAAGGTATTCCCTAAGATCCAGAACAACCGCATGCGTATGCTGCTCCACATGCCTGTGATCAGCAAGAAGGTGAAGGAGAAGATATGCGACCAGGTATCCAATGCCTTCGGTGGCAACTTCTACGAGGTGATTATTGGTGGTGCAGCCTTTAACCAGGAAGTGGAAAGTTTCCTCCATAGCGTAGGTTTCAAATATACCGTGGGATATGGCGCAACAGAATGTGCCCCTATCATCTGCTACGAGGATTACAAAAACTTCGTACCGGGCTCTTGCGGTAAGGCTGCCCTCCACATGATGGTACGCATCGATAGTCCTGATCCTGAGAATGTACCGGGCGAAATCCTTGCCAAGGGTCCTAACGTAATGTTGGGTTACTATAAGAATGAGGAAGCTACCAAGCAGACCATTGACGAGAACGGATGGTATCATACAGGCGATCTCGGAACCATGGATGGTGACGGCAACGTCTTCATCAAGGGTCGTAGCAAGAACATGCTGCTCGGCGCAAACGGTCAGAATATCTACCCTGAGGAGATTGAGGATAAGCTCAACTCTTTGGCCCTGGTAGCGGAAAGCGTGGTTGTACAGAAGGGCGACAAGCTCATTGCTCTGGTTCACCCAGACTATGATGAAGCTCAGACCCTGAATCTCGGTACCAACGAACTGGCAGATGTCATGGAGCAGAACCGCCAGGAGCTCAACACCATGATTCCTGCTTACAGCAAAGTATCAGAAATACGTATACATGAAGATGAGTTTGAAAAAACTCCTAAGAAGAGCATCAAGCGATTCCTCTATACGGCAGAGTAAAGTAAGAGGGTGACAGGCTCGCAAATCCGCTAGACGTTTCTCCTGTTCCGCCTTACGGACTCGCGAACCTGTATTATGAAATAAAAAAATGGTGTGACTTCGGTTTTGAAGTCACACCATTTTTTATAAATTATAATATAGTATTCGAGCGGATTCTGGACAGCGTTTCCGGAGTCATCTGCAGATAACTTGCGATATAGGTGAGCGGAGCACGCAGAACCACCTGTGGGCTCATTTCGCACAGGCGCTTATATTTATTAGGTGCCGACTCAAATCGCATCAGATCGGCATGAATCTGAGACTGAATCAAACTCTCTTCCAATATTTTACGATAAAGCATCTGGATATTAACATTACGCATAGCAGCCGCCTCCAGCTTCTTCTTCGGTAGCATATACACCAGAGTAGGCTCCAAAGCTTCTACCTGCAAGCGTGTAGGCTCTTCCTTAAAGAGGCTCTCAATGCACATAAAGATGGAATGATCCACACCCAGATGTTCGGTCACCTCCTTGCCATTCTTAAAGTAAAATTGGCGCACCAATCCCTTCTCGATGTACGAGATACCCATGCACTGTTCACCTTCAGGCAAGATCATCTCGCCCTTGCCATACTTGATAGGCTCAAGGATATCTTCCACCACATCGAGTTCATCATGAGTCATCGTACTATATTTACGCGCCAGTTCGCGCGCAATATCACGCTTAGGGGTAATTACTTTAAAGTCTGCCATAATACTTAACCTCCTTTTCCTTTATACTTATATTAATTAGTCGAGTTTGAGCACAGCCAGGAAAGCTTTCTGTGGAACTTCCACATTACCAATCTGCTTCATGCGCTTCTTACCCTTCTTCTGCTTCTCAAGCAACTTGCGCTTACGGCTCACGTCACCACCATAACATTTGGCAGTAACATCCTTGCGCACCTGCTTAACAGTCTCACGTGCCACAATCTTGGCACCGATAGCTGCCTGGATAGCAATATCGAACTGCTGACGAGGTATGAGGTCCTTCAACTTCTCGCACATTCTGCGGCCGAAGCTCACAGAGTTATCGCGGTGAGTCAAAGTACTCAATGCATCTACAGGCTCTCCATTCAACAGGATATCGAGCTTCACCAGGTCGGAATGACGGAATGAATCGATATGATAGTCGAACGAAGCATATCCCTTGGAGATACTCTTCAGCTTGTCATAGAAGTCGATGACGATTTCTCCCAATGGCAACATGAAGTGGAGCTCTACACGGTTTCCACTCACATATTCCTGATTGATGAGTTCGCCTCGTTTATCCAGACAGAGTTTCATGATTGGTCCAATATAATTGGTAGCCGTAATGATGGTTGCCCGGATATATGGTTCCTCAATATGGTCTATCAGCGTTGGGTCTGGCAATCCGGAAGGATTGTGAACCTCTTTCACACCGCCCTGCTTGTCGTATACCATATAAGATACGTTAGGTACGGTAGTGATGACATCCATATTAAACTCACGGTCCAGTCTCTCCTGTACGATTTCCATGTGGAGCAATCCGAGGAATCCGCAACGGAAACCGAAGCCCAAAGCCACAGAACTCTCTGGCGAGAAAGTCAATGAAGCATCATTGAGCTGCAGTTTTTCGAGCGATGCTCGCAGATTCTCGTAATCGCTAGGATCGATAGGATAAACACCGGCAAAGACCATAGGTTTCACTTCCTGGAAACCCGCAATCGCCTTGTCGCAAGGACGGGCGATATGAGTAATGGTATCACCCACCTTTACCTCGGTAGCATTCTTGATACCCGAGATGATATAACCTACCTCACCGGTACCCAATTCCTGGCGTGGAATCATATCCATCTTCAATACACCGATTTCATCAGCATCATATTCCATGCCGGTATTGAAGAACTTCACCTTATCTCCCTTACGGATCACGCCATTCTCTATCTTGAAATAGGCGATGATACCGCGGAAAGAGTTGAATACAGAGTCGAAAATCAAAGCCTGAAGCGGTGCCTTCTCGTCTCCTACCGGAGCAGGAACACGATTAACAACAGCTTCCAGTATATCTTCTACACCCTCACCGGTCTTACCTGAAGCACGGAGAATATCTTCATGCTTACAACCGATCAGGTCTACAATTTCATCTTCTACCTCTTCAGGCATAGCTGAAGGCATATCTATCTTATTGATTACCGGAATAATCTCCAGGTCGTGTTCGATAGCCATATAGAGGTTTGAAATGGTCTGTGCCTGAACGCCTTGAGTTGCGTCAACAACCAGCAGTGCTCCCTCGCAAGCAGCGATGGAACGGGAAACTTCGTATGAGAAGTCAACATGTCCCGGAGTATCGATAAGATTCAGGATATAGGTCTGTCCATCCTTTGCCTTATATTCCATTTGGATAGCGTGACTCTTGATCGTGATACCACGTTCTCTTTCCAAATCCATATCGTCAAGCATCTGTCCTTCAGTAATCTTGATGGTCTGAGTCTTCTCCAGAAGTCGGTCTGCCAAGGTACTTTTACCATGGTCTATATGTGCAATAATGCAGAAATTTCTTATTTTATTTATATTCTCCATATAATTTTCTCTCTTTAGAGTGCAAAGATAGTATTTTTTTTCGTATCTTTGCACAAAATATTGAAAATAATAGAGATTTTTAGATAAAATATAGAAAAATCATGAAGAAAAAGTTGATTTACATCGGTATTTTTGCTTCTTTGCTCGTTTCTTGTACAGAAAGTCTGGAGGACAAAGCGGCTCGTGAAGCCAAGGAATATACTGAAAAGTACTGTCCTACTCCATACGTCAACGACGCCAGGACTGACAGTGCTGCATTTGATAAAACCAAGAAGATATATACATACTATATCTCTTTGAGAAACAAGGCAGATAACAAGAAGGCGATTGATGCCAACAAGGATAAACTCCATAAGATTCAGAAGGAAGCCCTGGACAACAACCCTGGCCTGAAGAAATATAAGGAAGAGCATTTCACCTTCCGTTTCGTATATCATTCGGCTAAGAACCCGAAGGAGGTGTTGCTGGATGATACCTTCAAGTATTAGAAAAGACACGGAGTACCAGTAGTAGAAAAGGCACGGATCACTATAGTAATCCGTGCCTAAAATACTCTTAATATCCCATTTCCTGCAAAGCTGTCGCCAACTGGTCTGGACAGCTTGTAGGCTTATTGCCACAAGTGATACCCTTCAGTCGGGCGATGACCTCCTTTGCCTTCATGCCTTTAATCAAAGCACAAACGCCCTTGGTATTGCCATCGCAGCCTCCGATGAACTGGGCATCCTGTACATTTCCATCTTCATCTATACTGATGCAGATGTATTTTGAGCAGGTGCCATGAGTCTGATAAGTTACCTTCTGCAACTTATCCTGTTTGTCTTGCTGCAACATAATGCTTATTCTGCGTCTGCAGGAATTTCTGGCTTCATGTTGGTATATACAGTCTGAACATCGTCAAACTCTTCCAACTTCTCAACCATCTTGTCGATAGTTTCGCGCTCCTCAGGAGTTACATCCTTCAAATCGTTAGGAATGTAAGTGAACTCAGCACCAGTTACCTCGAAACCCTCAGCCTCCAGATGCTTCTGAATTTCGCCGAAGCTTGTAGGAGCACCATAGATTGTGATTTCGTTGCTCTCCTCATCCTCATCAAACTCATCTTCTACGCCGTAGTCGATCAGGTCGAGAATCATCTCATCCATATCCAGACCTTCCTTCTTCTTGAATGTGAACACAGCCTTGTGGTCGAAGAGGAAAGACAGAGAACCTGTTGTACCCAAGTTTCCGCTGAACTTGTTGAAGATAGAACGAACGTCAGCAACAGTACGTGTAGTGTTGTCTGTCAGAGTATCAACGAAGACAGCCACTCCGTGAGGGCCATATCCCTCGTATGTTACTTCCTTGTAATCGCTGGTATCCTTGCCACAAGCGTTCTTGATGGCACGAGCGATGTTATCCTTAGGCATGTTCTCACGCTTACAGTTAGCGATGATAGCACGCAATGATGGGTTGTTCTCTGGTTCTGGACCGCCAGCCTTCACAGCAATAGCAATCTGCTTACCCAACTTAGTAAATGTCTTGGCCATGTGGCCCCATCTTTTCAGCTTTGTAGCTTTACGATATTCAAATGCTCTTCCCATTGGAATAAAATTTTAAATGTTTATCGTTTGTTTATAATATTATCTTAATTCTGCACTGAGCACCTTCTGCATTATCTCAATTCTGCATTGAGCTTGCCTGTAAGGTTGGCTATGAGCTTCTTCATGATAGCATCTATCTGCTTGTCATTCAGAGTCTTCTCCTCATCCTGCAGGATGAAGTTAACGGCATAACTCTTCTTGCCCTCTGGCAAATGCTCACCCTCGTAAACATCGAAGAGAACAACGCTCTTCAGAAGTTTCTTCTCTGTCTGGCGGGCAATCTGCTCAATCTGAGCGAACTCTACATTCTTGTCTACGAGCAATGCAAGGTCGCGGCTCACTGAAGGATACTTGCTGATGTCAGTGTAAGTAAGGTTCACCTTCTTCACTGCCTTCATCAGGTTATCCCAGTGGATATCAGCATAGAATACATCCTGTTCAATATCGAATGCCTTCTTCAACTTCAGGCTCAGGATACCCAGTTCTACCAATACCTTTCCGGCACGGGTCTCGTAATTTACGCCCTTAGAGAAGATGTTATTGTCGCTGTGCTTGATAACCACGTTGTTCTGTGGCATACCCACACGGCGGAGAATATTCTCTACCACAGCCTTCAGCTCGTAGATGTTGCTCTGCTCATCAGCATGAGCCCAACTGCCCTCTACGCGCTTACCGGTGATGAAGAGTGACATGTGAGCCTCTTGAGAGTAAGCCTTGATAGGACTCTCCTCGCTCCACTTCTCCTTATTGTATATATAGGTGTTACCCACCTCGAAGAACTTCAGGTTCTGGCTCTTATGGTTGATGTTGCGAACCACGCTCTCCAAACCACCGAACAGCATCGTCTGGCGCATCACACCGAGATCAGCACTCAATGGGTTCATCACCTTCACGGTTGTCTCGTTAGGATACTTGTTGAGGTCGAAGTCGGTATAGTAGCTGGCCTTGCTCAGAGAGTTGTTGAGAATCTCCATGAAGCCCTCGCCTACCAACTGCTCTGCCACGAGGTTCTGGCTGTGATAAGCCTTGTCCTCATCGCCCTGAACAGTCAGGGAGCTCTTCAACTGGGTTGGAATCTCCACATTATTATATCCGTAGATACGGAGAATATCCTCTACCACGTCGCAAGGACGTTGAACGTCTACGCGATAAGCAGGAACCAGGAGGTCGATACCCTCAGCATCCTCCTTCACAATCTTCATCTCGAGAGATGTGGCAATGTTCTTGATGGTTTCAGCACCAATCTCCTTACCGATGAGGCGATGCGCATACTCATAGTTCAAGCGAACAGGGAAATCCTGTATTGGCTCTGGATATACATCCTTGATCTGCATGGAAATCTTGCCGCCAGCCAACTGCTTGCAGAGGATGGCAGCCTGCTTCAAAGCATAAATCTGTCCGTTTGGATCTACACCACGCTCAAAACGGTAGCTGGCATCTGTGCTCAAACCATGACGGCGAGCGCTCTTGCGGATCCATGTAGGATGGAAGTAAGCACTCTCCAAGACTACATCCTTGGTTGTCTCGTAAGTACCAGAACCCTTACCGCCGAAGATACCGGCGATACACATAGGCTCCTCAGCATTGCAGATGCTCAGGTCGTGCTCACCCAAGGTATGCTCCTCGCCATCGAGAGTAACAAACTTGGTGCCCTCTGGCTGGGTACGAACTACAATCTTATGACCGGTAACCATGTCTGCATCGAAGCAGTGCAATGGCTGGCCGTATGCCATCATGATGTAGTTGGTGATATCCACGATATTGTTGATAGGGCGCAAGCCGATGATGTTCAGCTTATCTTGCAACCACTTAGGACTTTCCTTCACCTCACAACCGGTGATGCTTACACAGGCATAACGCTTGCAAGCCTCAGTATTCTGGATTTCAACATCGATAGGAAGATCCTCGTTGTCTACCACAAACTCATCGCAAGATGGGCGATGCAAGCTTGTCTTGTAGCCATTCTGCTTCAACCAGGCATACAGGTCGCGGGCTACCCCCCAATGACCGAGCGCATCAGCACGGTTGGCTGTGATATCAATCTCGATGAGCCAGTCGCTCTCCAGGTGATAATACTCAGCAGCAGGCTGACCTACCGGAGCATCTTCAGGGAGTACGATGATGCCGTCGTGAGAGGTACCTACACCAATCTCATCCTCAGCACAGATCATACCCAAACTCTCTACACCGCGGAGTTTGCTCTTCTTGATGGTAAAACTCTGGTCGCCATCGTAAAGCACGCAGCCCAAATCAGCCACGATAACCTTCTGACCTGCAGCAACGTTAGGAGCACCACAGACAATCTGCTGAGGTTCGCCCTTACCCAAGTCAACGGTTGTAACATGGAGGTGATCACTATTAGGATGCTCCTCGCATGTCAATACTTTACCAACATAGAGACCTTTCAGTCCGCCCTTGACAGACTGAACTTCTTCCAAAGCGCCAACTTCGAGTCCGCAAGAGGTCAACGCGTCCGCAGTCTCCTGTGGTGTCAAATCGAAATCGACGTATTCTTTAAGCCATTTGTATGAAACGTTCATTATAATGATTTTTTATTTTATTTCTATTTTGAAAAACCCGAAGAAACATCATTCGGGCTATGCATGTTCTAAAACTCTGCAAAAATACAAAAAAAAATGCATATAAACAAATAACATTCGCCATTTTTGCACTATTTAAAATAAATACATGCAAAAATGGCGAATGCCTTGATTTTTATTCGAAAACTTCGTCGATACTGCCAGCTCCTACTTCCTCAAAGTCATCCTGTTCGGCAGCCTTGCGGGAACAAGGATTGTAGTCTTCCGGCAAATCGAACTTGATAGCAGGACTGATACCCAGCGACGGGTCGGCATAAACCTTCTTCATGAATATCGCCCAGATAGGCAAAGCCATGGTAGCGCCCTGACCCATACTCATGGAATCGAAGTGGATATCACGCTCCTCACCACCTACCCAGCAGCCACTTACGAGTTGTGGAGTAAAGCCGATAAACCAACCATCGCTGTTATTATTGGTAGTACCGGTCTTGGCGCCAATCTGCCCTTCCAGGTTATAACGGTAGCGCAGTCTTCCTGCCGTACCATTATCCACAACGCCCATCAGCATGGTAAGCATCTTCATGGCATTATCGGCACTGATCACCTCGTTCATACGTGGCTGGAAGGTAGCAATCGTATTACCTTCATTATCCTCGATACGGCTCACAAACATTGGAGCAGTACGGATGCCGTGGTTGGCAAATACGGTATAAGCGCTCACCATCTCGCTGACACTTACCTCACATGGTCCCAGACAGAGACTCATGGATGCATGGATATCAGGACTGTTGATGCCGAAGTCGCGCAACATCTGTACGAACTGCTGCGGATTGAGCTTACTCATCAGATAAGCACTCACCCAGTTGCTACTCTGTGCCAATCCCCAACTCAGCGGTACCATCTGTCCGGCACGTGAATGGTTGGCATTGCGAGGTGTCCACGGACGACCTGCCACCATATAGGTCTGCTGACGGTTAGGCGCCAGATCGCAAGGCTGGAAGCCGTTAGACATCGCCAGACTGTAAAGAAATGGCTTGATGGTAGAACCCACCTGCCGGCGTCCCAGACTCACCATATCATACATGAAATGAGTATAATCCAATCCACCCACATACGCCTTCACAGCACCCGTTTTAGGATCCATGCTCATGAAACCGCTACGCAGAAAACTCTTGTAATAACGGATAGAATCGAGCGGACTCATCAGCGTATCAATATCACCATGATAGGTAAATACTGTCATTTCCTGCTTCTTGCGGAATGCCGCCTTGATTTCATCCTCAGAATATCCCGCAGCCTTCATCGTACGGTAACGCTCACTCTGGGTGATACTGCGGTTCAGTATACTCTTAATCTGTTTCGGTGTCAGCTTATCGCTGTATGGCGAGCTTGGTTTGCGGGCGATCTCCGCACTGAAGCGAGGCTGCAGATAGCGGGCTACATGCTGATACATAGCCTCTTCCGCATACTGCTGTATACGGCTATCGATAGTTGTAAACACCTTCAGTCCATCACTGTATACATTATATGGCGAACCATCCTTCTTATAGTTCTTGTTGCACCATCCATAGAGCGGATCATTCTCCCACTGGGTAGAATCCACCACAAACTGGGCACGGTTCCAGGATGGATAATCACTGCGCTCCGGACGCTTAGCCATCATATACTGGCGAAGGAACTCACGCAGATAAGTAGCCGAACCATCCTTATGGTCGGTACGGTGGAAATTGAGTGTCAGCGGCTCAGCAGCATACTGGCTATACTCGCTCCGGCTCAGATATCCCGCCTTCACCATCTGCGAAAGAACCACATTTCTGCGCTCCCTCGCTCTCTCCGGATAGCGAACCGGATTGAAGAGCGACGGATTCTTGCACAGTCCGATGAGCGTTGCCGACTCACAGAGGGTCAGATTCTTCGGTTCCTTATTAAAATAGGTATTGGCCGCCGTCTTGATTCCTACAGCATTGTGCAGGAAATCGAAGTAATTGAGATAGAGAGCCAGGATCTCCTCTTTGGTATAATAGCGTTCCAGCTTCACCGCAATCACCCACTCTATCGGCTTCTGCAACAATCGTTCCATTGTACTGCCTGCCTTCTCAGAATAAAGCTGCTTGGCGAGCTGCTGCGTGATGGTACTTCCACCACCCGCATTAGTCTGTCCCAGGATACCACGCTTGACGATGGCACGTCCCAGTGCACGGAAGTCGATACCTGAATGCTCATAGAATCGCTCATCCTCAGTAGCCACCAGTGCCTTTATTAAATAAGGTGACATTTTCTTGTAAGGAATCACGATACGGTTCTCCTTGTTCAGGTTCCACGTACCAAGCACCTTGCCATCGGCAGAGTAAACCTGGGTGGCAAATCTGTTGATAGGATTCTGCAGATCCTCGATGTCGGGCATGTAGCCAATCATTCCAAACCAGATGGCAACAAAGGCAAGAATTACCGTGAGTATTCCGGTGCCGAAAACAGCCCATAAAATATGTATAAATCGCTTTCTCATCACTATTTCTTTAAATATTTGTGCAAAATTACATAAAAGTTTTGACTTATCGCACATAAATCAGATTTTTTATGTAACTTTGGGGGCGATTTTAGAACATTCAATCATATTTCAAATGGAAAAACATAATTTTGTGACCATTGCAGACCTTTCCAAGGAGAAAATCATGTACCTCCTGGAAATGGCGCAAGAGTTCGAAAAGCACCCGAACAGGGAGTTGTTGAAGGGAAAGGTCGTAGCGACCCTTTTCTTCGAGCCATCTACTCGTACCCAACTCAGTTTCCAAACCGCTGCCAACCGTCTTGGTGCCCGTGTCATTGGTTTCTCTGATGCCAAGACATCCAGTACCACCAAGGGCGAGACCCTCAAGGATACCATCCTGATGGTAAGCAACTATGCCGATGTAATCGCCATGCGCCATTTCATCGAGGGAGCAGCCCAGTATGCCAGCGAGGTAGCACCAGTACCTATCGTAAATGCAGGCGACGGCGCTCACATGCATCCTTCACAGTGCCTGCTCGACCTCTACTCTATCTACAAGACCCAGGGTACCCTGGAGAACTTGAACATCTATCTTGTGGGTGACCTCAAATATGGCCGCACCGTTCACTCACTTATCACAGCTATGCGCCACTTCAATCCAACCTTCCATTTCATCGCACCTAAGGAACTCGCCATGCCAGAAGAGTACAAACTCTACTGCAAGGAGCACAACATCAAATATGTTGAGCACGAGGACTTTAACGAAGATGTGATTGCAGGTGCCGACATCCTCTACATGACCCGTGTACAGAAGGAGCGTTTCAGCGACCTGATGGAGTATGAACGCGTAAAGAACGTGTATATCCTGAAGCGCGACATGCTCTGCAAGGCGAAGGAAAACATGAAGATTATGCATCCGCTGCCACGCGTGAACGAGATTGCTTACGATGTAGATGATGATCCACATGCATACTATATCCAGCAGGCTCAGAACGGTCTCTATGCACGTGAGGCTATCTTCTGCCACTGCCTCGGCATTTCGCTCGATGATGTGAAGAACGATAAGACCATTATTGGGTAGTGTTTAGTGATTATTAATTAGTGATTAATTATTAGTGATTAATTATGGCAAACAATAAAAGTCAATTAGTGGTTGCGGCTATCGAGAACGGTACCGTAATCGACCATATACCAGCCGAAAAGACCTATCAGGTAGTAAATCTGCTCCAGTTGGAGAAGATGGAGACTCCTGTTACTATCGGCTACAACCTGCCAAGCAAGAAGATTGGCAAGAAGGGCATCATCAAGGTTGCCAACAAGTATTTTACCGATGAGGAAATCAACCGACTCTCTGTCGTTGCGCCTAACATCGGACTAAGTATCATCAAAGACTACGAAATCGTAGAGAAGAAGACTGTCAAGACTCCTGATACGCTGAAAGGCATCGTAAAGTGCAACAACCCTAAGTGCATCACCAACAACGAGCCTATGCAGACCCTCTTCCATACCGTAGACAAAGTGCTCGGTATCGTACGTTGCCACTACTGCGACAAAGAGCAGCAATTGGGCAAAGTAGAGCTCTGCAAATAATAAAAACAGGTAGTTTATAACAAAAAGTAAGCAATATCACTCAAAATGTTACGATTTATTTGGTAGTTTGAGAGATATTGCTTATTTTTGCATCCGATTTCATTAAACATCAACCATAAAAAGTAAAGGGAAATGGTAAAAGATCAAGAGATTTTCGACTTAATCGAAAGAGAACATCAGCGCCAGCTGAAGGGTATGGAGCTTATCGCTTCTGAGAATTTCGTGAGTGACGAGGTGATGAACGCTATGGGTTCTTACCTTACTAACAAGTATGCCGAGGGTCTGCCAGGCAAGCGTTATTATGGCGGATGCCAGGTAGTTGACATCGTAGAGAACCTCGCCATCGAGCGTGTAAAGAAGGTGTTCGGTGCTGAGTATGCCAACGTACAGCCTCACTCTGGTGCACAGGCTAACGCTGCTGTTCTGCTTGCCGTATTGAAGCCAGGTGATACCTTCATGGGCTTGAACCTCGACCACGGCGGCCACCTCTCTCATGGTAGCCACGTCAATACATCCGGTATTCTCTACAACCCTATCGGTTACAACCTGAACAAGGAAACAGGCCGTGTAGACTACGACGAGATGGAGAAACTGGCTCTTGAGCACAAACCAAAACTGATTATCGGTGGTGGTAGCGCTTACAGCCGCGAGTGGGATTACGCCCGCATGCGCAAGATTGCCGATGAGGTAGGCGCTCTCCTCATGATTGATATGGCTCACCCTGCAGGTCTGATTGCAGCCGGTCTGCTCGACAACCCATTGAAGTATGCGCACATCGTTACTTCTACTACTCACAAGACCCTTCGTGGTCCTCGTGGCGGTATCATCCTGATGGGCAAAGATTTTGACAATCCATGGGGTTTGACTACCAAGAAGGGCGAGGTTAAGAAGATGAGCATGCTCTTGAATTCTGCCGTATTCCCAGGTCAGCAGGGTGGTCCGCTGGAGCATGTCATCGCTGCCAAGGCAGTAGCCTTCAATGAGAATCTGCAGCCTTCATGGAAGGAGTATGCAGCTCAGGTAAAGAAGAATGCTGCCGTACTCGCAGATGACCTCATCGGTCGCGGATTCGGTATCGTGAGCGGTGGTACAGACAACCATTCTATGCTCGTAGACCTCCGAAGTAAATATCCAGATCTTACAGGTAAAGTTGCTGAGAATGCGCTGGTTGCAGCCGACATCACAGTCAACAAGAACATGGTTCCATTCGACAGCCGTTCTGCCTTCCAGACATCAGGTATCCGCCTGGGTACAGCAGCCATGACCACACGTGGTGCCAAGGAAGACATGATGCACCTCATTGCCGAACTCATCGAGGAGGTTCTGAATGCTCCTGAGGACGAGAAGGTCATTGCTCGCGTTCGCGAAAAGGTGAATGCTACAATGAAGGATTACCCTCTCTTCGCATACTAATCGTTACGGATAAATATAATTACAAACTGCGGGCCTTCCGTCCGCAGTTTTTTGTTTCATTTAATAAATAATAAAGAAAAGAAAAAATTTATGAAAAAGATGAAAAGCCTACTGCTCATGGCACTTGCGTTGCTCCCTGCGAGCAAAACTTTAGCACAGACCAACGCCCAAGTTTTCTACGACTTCGGCAGTGACCGCAAGTTTGTTACCCTCACACTCGAAATGTTCAAGCAGGACAAATGGGGTAACACCTATTTCTTTGTAGACCACGACTTCAATTACGACAAGATGGACACCAGCAGTCCAAACGTGGCACAGGGTGGAACCTATACTGAGATTTCACGTGCATTGAACTTCTGGCAGAACAGCCCAATGAAGAACTGGAGCCTCCACGTAGAGTATAATGGTGGTATTACCAAGAACTACCCTATCAACAATGCCTGGCTCTTCGGTGTGGAGTATTTCATGCACGACAAGAGTTTCAAGAACACCTTGACACTCCAGGCACTCTACAAGACTATCCGCAAGACCGACCAGAACGTGCCAATGCAGTTTACTGCTGTTTGGGGATGCAAAGACATCTTTGGATTAAAGGGATTGAACTTTAGCGGTTTCGCAGATTTCTGGTGGGAGAATCACGTAAGTATGCTTGACAAGCACGGAAACGTGAAAGAATTCCTCAAAGACAATGACGGCAACCTCATCAAGGACAATGACGGCAATCTCATGGCCAAAACCACTGCTGAGCACACCGTCTTCACTACAGAGCCACAGCTCTGGTACAATGTAGGTCAGCACTTCGGCTGCGAGAACCTGAGCGTAGGTAGCGAGGTAGAAATCAGCCACAACTTCGGCAGCAATGCCGGCTGGATGGTTCGCCCTTGCCTCGGTGTAAAGTGGGACTTCTAATAACGAATTTCTTAACTGCGGAAAATTTTCAAAATGAATTTTTGAAAATTTTCCGCAGCTAATCATTAACCACTTTATATTCTGTTTTTCAACAACTTACGTTACTTTCTTACAGTCAATCCGCCATCAGAAATTCCTCCGATTCCGCCTTTTTTCTTATTGTACTGACGGGTTACACCGCTCAAGTTAACTCCGCCAACACCATCGGATGTAGCGTTTACACTTTGGCAGTCAACCTTGGCTTTCACGCTGCCCACACCTTCGTTCTTGATAATCAGACTGCCGCCCTTAAACATTCCCAGACTAACAGAGCCTACGCCCTCATTATCCAGTTTCACACTTCCCATCTCAATCTTAGAGATTTTCACCGAGCCTACGCCTTCGTTATCAATGTTCATATCATCTCCAGCCACATCATCGATATTTACCGAGCCAACACCCTCGTTGGTTATCTCCAGTTTGTTGGAAAGAATCTTCCCAATCTTGACAGCACCTACACCCTCGTTATCGATTTCCAGTCTGTCGCTATTAATCGTCTTGGCACGGAAAGAACCCACACCTTCTCTCGTAATCTTCACCAGGTCAGGACTTGTGATATAAATCTTCAGTCTCTTATTATCACCGTTACATGAAGAAGGCACGTTCAGTCTTCCGTTCAATCCTATCTTCACTTCTCCATCCCGGTATACCACCTTGAGTTTCTCCTTCAGCTTCTTTACAAACTCCTGGTCCTTGATGGCAGAGTAATCCATCTTCACGCTGCATTCATTGCCGTCGTTCTGAGTATAATAAACATCGGCAATCACATCCACGTCGATCGCCTTGAAAGGTTTCTCGGTCAAATCATCCTGCGTAAAGTTGAGACTTCCCTTCATTTCACTGGCAGAAGATCCCATACTGCAAGAACTCAAGCCCATTGGGGCAAAGAATAAAGCGGTAGCCACCGCCCAAATACCAAATTTCTTCATACTCATATCTAATTTTATGTTTCTAAATACATGATAAACCGAATACCGTTCTGTTTCGGAAATCTGATGGTTAGACGTAAGAAGATACATAAAGGTTGCAAGGAAAGAGAAAAATGCAGAAAAAAGTGAAACTGCCTACTGTTCTCACTGAAACAGCACTCGTTAGTAACTGAAATAGTATTCGTTGGCTATTGAAGTAAGCCTCCCTCCAACTTCAAGTATCCCCCACTCTATCTTATGTACAAGAGAATACACTATTTCAAAGATCGAATGTAAACTAACATAACCCATGAAAGGACTTTTTCAGTGCCCTCCTGAAGCATAGAGGCTGTCTTTTTCTGCAGCACATTTTTTACGCCAGTAGTGATAGGTTGAATAACTTACACCTACCTGTTGCAGGTACAACTTCAATGGAAGGTCGCTTTGTTGAATCTGCAATTCCAATTCTTCAAATTCAGATCTGTTCATTACAATTAGGGTTTGATTATTTTCGCGAGTGCAAAACTACAATCAAACCCTAGAGCGTACAATGTGTATTTCTTCGGATGCTTACTAATAAATTACCCCTGTCATCATAGCAGGGGTAATTTATTTTCAAAAATGGAGTATTGACACACACTCCCCCGACAGCTTTAGCTATTGGTATAAGCTTAGCAATGTTGTTGACGGGGTACTCCTCAGCAGAGCTTGTTTTCCAGTCTGGCTACATCACAGAAATAGCGATTTTAATGTATAATTCAAAATTGTCTATAAACTTTGCATCATCATTTCTAAGGCAAACTTGCCCCAGACACACTCAGTGAAACACTACCATAAAATCTGCAAGTCTCTTAATCTAAATGTACTAAAACTTGCAGATTTTTCAAAAACTTTTATAGATTAATTTGTTGAATATTTAACAAATAAGTGCATTTACAAAAAATGGCTATGTAAGTAATTTAGAACTTATAAATAATTATGCATAATAACATTAAAAGCAAAAACAGTGAAATTAAAAATAATATAACATAGAATTTCCATCTTGTTAATATTTCTATAGGCTGTTTCTTGATAAAATACATATAATGTACCCATCTATTTTTATATATCAATGCGTAATAATGCAACAGACAGAGTGGAATGATAAAGACAAAAACGTATTCAACTTTGAGAGGGTATAATTTATCTATAATAAGAAAAATAATTAAACATAAATTTATCAACAAGAATCCAAGAATTTTTTCAGATGTCACGTCCGTAGGGTAAGTAGGTAAAATCTTTTTATGCTTATCGACAAATTGGTAAATATAAAAATTAAGAATATTTATAATCAAGAATACTTTCTTCATATTATTTGATCCTATTTTCCGCAACACTATAATTTAATGTTTTTTATAAGCACCTGAGCAACAAAAAGTTG